>OLNM01000242.1_pt1 | contig 55074 bp, 48 predicted proteins | sample 1672391 | NCBI WGS metagenome assembly OLNM01 (sample SAMEA3136680, study PRJEB25190) | human gut metagenome | reverse complement strand
AATCCAAAGATTTTGAGGATGCCATACGGAATGCAGTATCACTTGGTGGAGATACTGACACACTTGGCACTATTACAGGCAGTATTGCAGAAGCATTTTATGAAATTCCGGCTGTATTGGTTGCAGAGTGCAGAAGTCGGCTCGATGAAGGCCTGATGACGGATGTTCTTGATGAGTTTGATCATGCTCTTGGCAGAGATAGAAATGTCGATTCAGATGATAAGAATGGGACACCCGGGAAAGTACTTTGAATGACTTTACCCAGCTTTTACTTGCATTACATAAAATGCTGTGATATACTCAAAACTACATGAAGCAAACCATGTTTTCATGCAAATATTTATTATTAGCCCACCAAGCATATTGGTTAAGCCCATACGGACAGGCGGGGCAGCTGCCGAGAGCGGTGAGAGACCGCATTATTGATTTAGTTAAAAGCTAAATTTTATAAGTTTCCAACCGGAAGAAAGCGAAGAAATCCGGTTGAGGTATCACTTGTGAAATGGTCAATAAAGAGTAGTTAGCTTGTGGCTGTGGGCGGATACAGTTACGGAATAGCAAATATTTGCTGGCAAAGATGCCAACGACAAACTCTGAGAACATAGTTTTTGCGGATGTAGAGAAAATACAAAGTAGAACTATAGAATGACAATGCGGACAGGTGATTTCACCTGTCCTTTTTTGTTGCATTACCTATCAATAATTGGTCCGGTGGATCAATTTTGATTTACGCGAACAACGAGGCAAAGTCCATGCCTGCATGCGATCTTGGCGATTGTCGCGATAACGAGTAAAATTTGCGAAGCGTATTTTATCTCGTTATATAAATATAACGGGTCAGTACTTTCACAGTCACATATAAACAATATTTGATCTGTGGACAGGAAAAAGACAACAGGGAGAAGATATGGATAAGAAAAAACAGATGCATGCGCCGGTCTATGAGGCGCTGGAAAAACTGAAGAAACGAAGGGTCGTTCCCTTCGATGTGCCCGGGCATAAGAGAGGGCGGGGTAATCCGGAGCTGGTGGAACTTCTGGGTGAAAAATGTGTCAGTCTGGATGTGAATTCCATGAAACCGCTGGACAATCTCTGCCATCCGGTATCGGTGATCAAAGAGGCAGAGGAGCTGGCGGCGGAAGCATTCCGTGCGGATCATGCTTTTTTCATGGTAGGAGGAACTACCTCTTCGGTACAGGGAATGGTACTTTCCTGCTGTAAGGCGGGGGATAAGATCATCCTTCCAAGAAATGTACACAAGAGTGTGATCAATGCCCTGGTATTGTGTGGAGCGATACCGGTTTATGTAAACCCGGAGGTGGATAACCGTCTCGGAATTTCCCTGGGAATGGAAGTGTCCGAAGTGGAAAAAGCGATTGTTGCGAATCCGGATGCGGTAGCGGTGCTGGTGAACAATCCTACTTATTATGGAATCTGTTCGGATCTTCGATCCATTGTAAAGATTGCTCATGCACACAATATGCTGGTTCTGGTGGATGAAGCCCACGGAACCCATCTGTATTTTGGTGAGAACCTTCCGGTCTGTGCCATGGACGCAGGAGCGGATATGGCATCGGTTTCCATGCATAAGTCTGGGGGAAGCCTGACCCAGAGTTCCCTGTTGCTGACGGGAAAAAATGTGAACTGGGAATATGTGAGTCAGATTATCAATCTGACCCAGACCACCAGTGCATCTTACCTTCTGATGTCCAGTCTGGATATTTCCAGAAGAAATCTGGCTCTCAGGGGAAAAGAATCCTTTGCAAAAGTGAGCCGGATGGCAGAGTATGCAAGGGAAGAGATCAATGCCATCGGTGGATTCTATGCGTATGGAAAAGACATGATCAATGGGAGCAGTGTATACGATTTTGATGTGACTAAACTGTCTGTCTATACCAGAGATATCGGTCTTGCGGGTATCGAAGTGTATGATCTTTTGCGGGATGAATATGATATTCAGATTGAACTGGGAGATATTGCCAATATTCTGGCGTATATTTCCATTGGTGACCGGATTCAGGATATTGAACGCCTGGTAGGGGCTCTTTCGGATATCCAGAGGCTGTACGCCAGAGATCCGGAGCAGATGCCGAATACCGAATATATTAACCCGACCGTTATGGTATCTCCGCAGACGGCATTTTATGCGGAGAAAAAGGCAGTGCCGATCCGGGAGACAGAAGGGATGATCTGTGGTGAATTTGCCATGTGTTATCCACCGGGGATTCCAATTCTGGCCCCGGGAGAGATGATCACAAAAGAAATTATTGACTACATTATATATGCGAAAGAAAAAGGCTGTTCCATGCAGGGAACGCAGGATCCGGCGGTGGAATATCTGTATGTGATGGAAGCTCCGACCGGTGCGGTAAGAAGATAAGGGAGGGGAGAAAAGAATGGAATTATGGTTTTCGGATTACCATACAGAAAAAGTAAAAGTTTCTGTAAAGGTACAAAAGCAGCTGTTCGGGCTGCAGACGGAATTTCAGCGGATCGATGTATTTGATTCGGATGAATTTGGCCGTTTTTTAAGTGCAGACGGAAGCATTGTATTTTCAGAGAAGGATGAATTTATCTACGATGAAATGGTCGTACATATTCCGATGGCTGTTCATCCGAATGTGAAACATGTGCTGGTGATCGGTGGCGGTGACGGCGGTGTGGCAAGAGAACTGGGACATTACAAAGAGATTGAGACCATTGATGTGGTGGAACCGGATCGGGTGTTTGTGGAAGTCTGTAAAGAATACTTTCCGGATAATGCCTGCGGACTGTCAGATCCACGGGTAACGGTCTATTATGAAGACGGATTGCGATTTCTGCGAAGCAAACAAAATATGTACGATCTGATCATTAATGACGCAATCGATCCACTGGGACATAATGCAGGATTATTTACCAAAGAATTCTACGGAAACTGTTACCGGGCGCTAAAGGAAGACGGGATCATGGTTTATCAGCATGGCAGTCCGTTTTATGATGAGGACGAAGAATCCTGCCGGGTCATGCACAGGAAGGCCAGTCACAGCTTTCCCGTCAGCAGAGTGTATCAGGCACATATACCAACCTGCTCTTCCGGATACTGGCTGTTTGGATTTGCTTCCAAAAAATATCATCCCCTGGATGATCTGAATGTAAAACGATGGAAAGAACGGAAAATTAAGACCTGGTATTATACCACCAATCTTCATAAGGGAGCTTTTATGCTTCCGAAGTATGTGGAAGATATGCTGGAGGAAGAAGAAAAGTAGCAACTGTGAAGGTACGGAACAATCAGGAAAAGTAACTGGGTCAGAAAGACCCTAAGAGTACATAATAGAAAACAGGAGGAAAAAAGAATGGGAAGATTACTGATTATCGGATGCGGAGGCGTAGCAGGAGTAGCGATTCATAAGTGCTGTCAGAACAGCAAAACATTTTCAGAGATCTGCATCGCCAGCAGAACGAAAGAAAAATGTGATACTTTAAAGAAAAAACTGGAAGCAACCACAGATACGAAAATCACAACGGCACAGGTGAATGCGGATAAAGTAGAAGAACTGGTTGCCCTGATCCGGTCGTATCAGCCGGATGCGGTTCTGAATGTGGCGCTGCCGTATCAGGATCTGACGATCATGGAGGCTTGCCTGGAGTGTAAGGTGGATTATATCGATACCGCGAATTACGAACCGGAAGATACCGATGATCCGGAGTGGAGAGCCATCTATGAAAAACGATGCAAAGAGGCTGGATTTACTGCATATTTTGATTATTCCTGGCAGTGGGCGTATCGTGAAAGATTCAAAGAAGCGGGGATTACAGCTCTCTTGGGAAGCGGATTTGATCCGGGTGTAACCAGCGTATTTACCGCATATGCAATGAAACATTATTTTGATCAGATCGACACCATTGATATCCTGGACTGCAATGGCGGAGACCACGGATATCCATTTGCAACCAACTTTAATCCGGAGATCAACCTTCGTGAAGTATCTGCCAATGGTTCCTACTGGGAGAACGGTCACTGGGTAGAGACAGAACCGATGGAGATCAAGAGAGAATATAATTTCCCGCAGGTAGGAGAAAAAGATATGTATCTGCTTCACCATGAGGAGATAGAATCACTGGCGAAGAATGTACCTGGTGTAAAAAGAATCCGGTTCTTTATGACATTCGGACAGAGTTACCTGACACATATGAAATGTCTGGAAAATGTAGGAATGCTTTCCACTTCTCCAATCAATTATGAAGGAAGAGAAATCGTTCCGATCCAGTTTCTGAAAGCACTGCTCCCGGATCCGGCATCTCTTGGTCCGCGTACTGTGGGAAAGACGAATATCGGCTGTATCTTCACCGGAAAGAAAGACGGAAAAGAAAAGACGATTTATATTTATAATGTGTGTGATCACCAGGAATGCTACAAAGAAGTTGGCTCCCAGGCAATCTCTTATACGACAGGTGTTCCTGCAATGATCGGTGCGGCGCTGGTTGTGGATAAAGTATGGGATAAAGACGGCGTCTTCAATATCGAAGAATTTGATCCGGATCCGTTTATGGATATGCTGAATCAGTATGGTCTGCCGTGGGTTGTGGATGAAGATCCACAGATCGTAGAATGATGTGGAAAGATCTGCCAACTCCCTGTTACGTGGCAGATGAGAAAAAGTTAAAAGAAAATCTCAGGATTCTTCAGAAACTGGAGAAGGACACGGGCTGTCATGTGTTACTGGCACAGAAGGCGTTTTCCATGTTTTCTCTGTACCCGATGATTGGAACCTTTATCAGCGGAACCACGGCCAGCGGGCTTTATGAAGCCCGCCTTGGCAGGGAAGAGATGGGAAAAGAAAATCATGTGTTTGCACCGGCGTATAAGGAAGCCGATATGAAAGAACTGGTGAAAATCTGTGATCATATCGTGTTCAATTCCTTCCGACAGTATGAAAAATATAAAGAGTTATGTAAACAAAGCGCACAGATCCGGGAAGATGGAAAACCGGTCAGCGTGGGAATACGGGTGAATCCGGAATGTTCCACACAGGAAGGTCATGAGATTTATGATCCATGCGGACCAGGATCACGGCTTGGTGTGACGAAGGCAGAGTTTCGGGAAGATCTGCTGGAAGGTGTGGAAGGACTTCATTTTCATACGCTCTGTGAGCAAGATGCCGATGATCTGGTGATTACGTTTCGGGCTTTTGAAGCAAAGTTTGGTAAGTATCTGAAAAAGATGAAATGGCTGAATCTGGGAGGAGGCCATCATATCACAAGACCGGGTTATCAGCTGAAACAGTTAAAACAGTTGATCGCCTATATTCGGGCAACCTATCAGGTAGAAGTATATCTGGAACCCGGGGAGGCTATAGCTTTAAATGCCGGATATCTGGTGACAGAAGTGCAGGATATCGTGAAAAATGGAATGGAGATCCTGATTTTGGATGCGTCCGCGGCCTGTCATATGCCGGATGTGTTGGAAATGCCCTATCGTCCGCCTCTGCGGGGCGGCTACGAACCGGGAGAAAAAACATATACGTACCGGTTATCCAGCATGACCTGTCTTGCCGGGGATGTGATTGGGGATTACAGTTTTGAACATCCGGTAGCGATCGGAGATCGTCTGGTCTTTGAAGATATGGCGATTTATTCTATGGTGAAAAATAATACCTTTAACGGTATGCCGCTTCCGGGAATCGCTTTGTTGAAGGAAGATGGAACGGTGGAGATGATAAAGACCTTCGGGTATGAAGATTTTAAAGAGAGACTGTCATAACATCACAGAATATCCTGAGAGATCATTAGATTCTTCAGAGAGTATTTGATATTTGCAGAAACACCAGGAGAAAAACAGGAGACAGGAAGACATGGACAGCGGAAAAAAGACAATAAATCATGTAGAAATAAGAAAGATTCTGCCGGTGCAGGACGGGTACCGTATGCCAGGAGAATATGAGCCGCACCGGGGCTGTATTCTGATTTGGCCGGAACGGCCGGGATCCTGGCGAAATGGTGCACGGGAGGCAAAAAAAGCATTTGCAGACGTAATCCGGGCAATTGCAAAAAGTGAAGAAGTTTATCTTGCGGCAAGTGAGAAGACATTTTCAGAGGCGGAAAAGCTGGCACAGCGTCTGCAGACAGATGAAGCATTGTATCCGATAAGGGTTTTTACGGCAGAGACCGACGATGCCTGGGCCAGAGATGTGGGACCAACCTTTGTGACGGATGGACAGGAAGTAAGGGGAATCAACTGGGAGTTTAACGCCTGGGGAGGAACCGAAGACGGACTGTACGCTTCATGGGAAAAAGACAATCGTTTTGCTCCCTTCTTTTGCGAGAAAGAGGGATACACCTGGTATGACGCAAGGCCGTTTGTGCTGGAAGGCGGTTCTGTCCACAGCGATGGAGAGGGAACCGTGATGGTGACCGAATCCTGTCTGCTCAGTAAGGGCAGAAATCCGGATCTTACCAAAGAGGAGATTACAGAAAAACTGAAAGCCTATCTGGGGGCCGAAAAAGTGCTGTGGCTGCCCCGGGGAATCTATATGGATGAGACCAACGAGCATGTGGACAATGTCTGTGCATTCTTAAAACCGGGTGAGGTGATTCTTGCCTGGACAGACAACAGGGAAGATCTTCAGTATCCGTTATCCATGGCGTGTCTGGAATATCTGGAAGGAGAGACAGATGCAAAGGGAAGAAAAATCACCGTGCATAAACTTCCGATCCCGGATCACCCGGTCCGCGTGACCGGGGAGGAACTGGAAGGATATGTATTTGAAGACGGAGAGGATGTGCGGGAAGAGGGAGAACGTCTGGCCGCTTCTTATGTAAACTTCTATTTTTCCAACAGTGCTGTAGTACTGCCGGCATTTGGCGGGGAAAATGAAGAAAGTGACCGGAGAGCAGCACAGATTCTGGGAAAACTTTGTCCGGATCGTGAGATTATCCCGGTATATGCCAGAGATATCCTGACAGGGGGAGGAAATATCCACTGTATTACGCAGCAGATTCCGGCAGGGAAAAGACGAAACGAACAGAAGCGGTGAGAAGAGCTGGTAAAAGTCCCATGAAAAGGACAAAAGTACCGGGGTGACAGGAGGAAAGAGAACATGGGAAAAAGACAGGTGACGGTGGCAGCAGTGCAGATGCAGTGTACCAATCATCCGCAGGAAAACCTTAAAAAAGCAGAAAAAATGGTACGTCAGGCAGCCGCCGCCGGTGCACAGATCATTTTGCTCTCGGAACTTTTTGAGAGAGAATATTTCTGTCAGCAGAGGAGATATGATTTTTACAGTTATGCAAAGCCTGTGGAAGAAAATGAAGCGGTGTGCTGGGGACAGAAGCTGGCGAAGGAACTGAAAGTGGTTTTACCGATCAGCTTTTATGAGAAAGAGGTCAATAATCTCTACAATTCGGTGGCCTGCATCGATGCGGACGGAGAAATTCTCGGCGTATACCGAAAAACACATATCCCGGATGATCATTATTATCAGGAAAAATTCTATTTTACACCGGGAGACACCGGTTTCCGAGTATTTGACACCAGATATGGAAAGATCGGTGTGGGAATCTGCTGGGATCAGTGGTTCCCGGAAACGGCACGGTGTATGGCTTTAGAAGGAGCAGAACTGCTCTTTTATCCTACGGCGATCGGTTCCGAACCAATTCTTGCATGTGACAGTATGCCGCACTGGCGTCGTTGTATGCAGGGACATGCAGCGATGAATCTGATGCCGGTGATCGCGGCCAACCGGATCGGCAAAGAGGAAGTAAAACCCTGTGCGGAAAATGGCGGGCAGGAATCATCACTGATTTTTTACGGTTCCTCTTTTATCACGGATGAAACAGGAGAACTCTTACAGACAGCTTCCCGGGATCAGGAAGAGATACTGACAGAGACATTTGATCTGGACGAACTGGCAGCAAAACGTCTGGAATGGGGACTGTTCCGCGACAGGAGACCGAAGTGCTACGGGAAAATTACAGAGTAGACGAGAGAGCAGAAAAAACTATGAGAAACACGCTTTGCAAGTTTCTTGAGTTATCGCGGCAGTCGCCAAGGTCTAATACAAGCATGGACTTTGGTGCATCGCTCGCGTAAATAAAAAATCCGGGAAAGTGGTATCTCTTAACACCACTTTCTCGGATTTTGTGCTGTGTCACGCCAGTACCTTGCCTTCCGGGAATGCAGAACGGAAGATGAAACGAACCAGCGGTCCGGCTACGATCAGCTGGAAAGGAAGAGCCATGATAAAGTTCTTGGGGATGTTGGTCAGCCAGATCATCAGCAGCTGGGACCATGCACCGGAGCGCACACATCCTTCCACAGCACCGTACATGGACATGATGAGTACCATCGGTACTACCATGGAACAGGATACACAGATGACTTTTTTCAGTACACTGTCTTCCAGTTTTACCAGATAGGTAAATGCGAACTTTTTCGCCAGACCGGATACCAGGAACCAGTCACAGCACATGGCAAATACATAAGCAATCGGGAAGCCCAGCCATCCTTCTTTTAGCACTTCCAGGGAAAAACCTCCCATATGCAGGGTGACATTATACATACTCATCCAGAGCACCATGCAAAAACACATCAGGACGGTGTAAATTAAACTTTCTCTTTTATTCTGCGGCATACTTGTTACTCCTTTTTCTCTTTCAAATCTTACTTGGTTTTTTACAGCGTTGATTATTATAACGTAGTCTTTGGTGTTTCGTAAGTGTTATTTTTCTGACAAATCCAGTGCATCAGAGCCAATTGTCCGGGTATCTGTTGTAAATTACCTGCTACCGGCGAATGTAATAGGAGACTTTCCACAAAGTTTTCCTCCACCGGGGACGGAGTTCCGTGGATATCACGGATGAATCCACTGGAGCCTGTGGAAAACTGTGAGAAAAATCTACCGAGAAAACTGGAAGTTCTGAGAGAAGTATGATAAAATGTATCAGTAAGTGTGATTGGAAACAGTCGCGAAAACAGTATGAAGGAGGACCCAATCATGAAGGTTACGAAAGAAACCACTATGGGCGAGATGCTGGAACTGGATGGCGGAATCGCTGTGATCCTGATGCAGGCTGGTATGCACTGTGTAGGATGCCCGTCTTCTATCGGAGAATCTCTGGAAGAAGCATGCATGGTGCATGGTCTGGATGCAGACGTTGTTCTGGCAAATATTAACGAATATCTGAGCAGCAAAAACGCGTAAGTCGTAGAAGCGGTTCAAATCTTAAGATCCTCAGTTTCCGGTTGGTGTAAGAAGCACCTGTCGGAACTGAGGGTTTTTAAGTTTTGGCAGAGTATACAAAAAGCATATGGCAAATTTGGACTTGTTGCCATATTATCAACAAGTCTATTATTTCTTATAATCAGTAAAAAGGAAACTATTTTAACAGAAAAAGAGGATAAAAATGAATAAAGACAATTATATCCACACGCCATACAACGATGAATGGATCGCGCAGCGGGCGGATCCGTTTGTGTACCGCCACACGGACGGAACCTGCTATTTTACCGCATCCGTGCCGGCTTATGACCGGATTATTCTGCGTGCTGCGAACGATCTGGGTGGTCTGGTACATGCGGAGGAGAAAACCCTCTGGGTGAGACATGAAAGCGGACCGCAGAGCATCCATATTTGGGCACCGGAGATTCACTATCTGTTTGGCGGATGGTATATCTACTATGCAGCCGGGGATAAAGATGACATCTGGAACATCCGTCCGTATGTCCTGCATTGCAAGGGGCAGAATCCGATGAAAGATGAATGGGAAGAACTTGGCATGATGCAGGCGGCAGACAGCGATGAATTTTCGTTCCATGCCTTTTCTCTGGACGCGACGGTGTTTGAACACCGTGGAGAATGGTATTATATCTGGGCGGAAAAAACGGGTGTCGGTCGCCAGATTTCCAATCTGTATATCGGAAAAATGGCAGCAGCCAACAAACTCTGCACGGATCAGGTATTGTTGACAACACCGGATTATGACTGGGAGCGGGTGGATTTCTGGGTAAATGAAGGACCGGCGATCTTAAAACATGACGGAAAGATTTTTCTGACTTTTTCCGCAAGCGCGACGGGAGCATGCTACTGCATGGGAATGATGTATATCGATGAAAATGCAGATCTGCTGGATCCGCATGCATGGACGAAACTGCGGCATTCGGTACTGAAAACCGACGAAGAAAAGGGGATTTACGGACCGGGGCACAACTGCTTTGTAAAGGCAGAAGATGGTGTGACGGATCTTTGTGTCTATCATGCCCGCCCGTATGACGAGATCATCGGAGATCCACTGTACGACCCGAACCGCCATGCGAGAATCATGAAAGTGACGTATGACGAAAAAGGATTCCCGGTATTTGTGTACCAGAAGGTGGAAGAAACAGAGTATTTGTAAACGGATATTTGAAAATATACTTTATACATAAAAATATGGAGGAACAACATGGCAAAATTAGTAATCAATGCAGAACGAAAACTTTCCCATATCAACAAAGAGTTGCAGGGACATTTTTCCGAACATCTGGGAAGATGCATCTATGAAGGACTGTATGTGGGAGAAAATTCTGAAATCCCGAACGTCAACGGGATGCGTACCGATGTGGTGGAAGCCTTAAAACAGATCCGTATCCCGGTACTTCGCTGGCCGGGTGGATGTTTCGCTGACGAATATCACTGGAAAGACGGCATCGGACCGAAAGAAGGAAGAAAGAAAATCGTCAACACCCACTGGGGCGGCGTGGTAGAAGACAACAGCTTCGGAACGCACGAATTCTTCGAGCTGTGCCGTCAGCTGGGCTGTGAGACTTATATCAACGGCAACATGGGAAGCGGAACCGTACAGGAAATGTCTGAGTGGGTAGAATACATGACCTTCGAGGGTGTATCCCCGATGGCAGACCTGAGAACGAAAAACGGTCACAAAGAAGCGTGGACGGTAGATTACTTTGGTGTGGGAAATGAAAACTGGGGCTGTGGCGGTAACATGAACCCGGATTTCTATGGAAATATGTACCGCAGATACCAGACATATGTGCGGAACTATGCCGGAAACAAACCGATCAAAAAGATCGCCTGCGGAGCAAATGTGGACGATTACGAGTGGACAGAGGAAGTCATGAAAACCACCTTCCGTCGAAACGAACCGGGTCAGCACGGATTTATGGACGGGCTGTCTCTGCACTACTATACGCATCCGGGCGGATGGTTAAACAAAGGAAGTGCTACTGAATTTGACGAAAAAAAATGGTACCAGACCATGAAAAAGACCTGGTACATGGACGAACTGATCACCCGTCACGGAGCGATCATGGATAAATACGATCCGAAAAAAGAAGTTGGAATGATCGTCGATGAATGGGGAACCTGGTTTGAAGTAGAACCGGGAACCAACCCGGGCTTCCTGTATCAGCAGAATACCATGCGCGATGCCCTGGTAGCAGGTATCAACCTGAATATCTTTAATAAACACAGTGATCGTGTAAAAATGGCAAACATCGCCCAGATGATAAACGTCTTGCAGGCCGTAATCCTGACCGAAGGCAGCAAAATGATCAAGACCCCGACCTATCATGTATTTGATATGTACAAATACCATCAGGACGCAGATCTCCTGGACAGCACCCTGGAGACAGAAACCGTCGGACTGGAAGAAGAAAATATGGTACCAAACCTGTCCGAGTCCGTATCTGTAGATGCGGACGGTGTGATGCATATCACCATGACCAACCTGGATCTGGAACATGCTTACCCGATCGAAACTACCATCCTTGGTAAAAAAGTGGAATCCATCGAAGCTCAGATCGTAACCCAGGAAATGCACGCAAAAAATACTTTCGATGATCCGGAAAACGTAGTGGTACAGTCCTTCGAAGGCGTAGAAAAAGTACACGCCGGAATCAAATTCACCATTCCGGCCTGCAGTGTACTGCACATTGCACTGAAATAAAGTCCGCGTGAAAATCGCGGAGCAATCCCTGCGATACCAAAAGGGTGGCCTGTTATACAGGCTGCCCTTTTCCGGTAAAATGACACGATATAAAAAACAGAGAAAGAAAAAACAATGGACACATTCACAAGAATCTGCAAAAAATGCCTGCTCCGTGAAATGAGTGAAGCAGACACCTACAAAACCATGTACGAATACATCGCCAACCTGTCCCCCGATGACAAAACCCCGGAGCATGAATACGAAAGTCGCCTGTCCCGGTGCAAAACCTGCGACCACCTGCTCTCCGGTATGTGTCGCATCTGCGGCTGCTATGTAGAAATGCGCGCCGCTATAACCCACCGCCACTGCCCGGATATTCATCCGAGATGGTGAAAATTGATCCAAATGGAGAAAACCGTTTTGCCGTGCTGCGGACAGTCTGTTTTAAGCAAAATCCAACGAAAGCCAGAAGCGGGAGGGCGGACAGCACCGGGCAGACAGCCTTTTGCTGGTGCTTTTAGCAAAGATGAGATCCGGCACCTACGCAGACTTTCGCGAGGGTCCGCCGACCCTCGTGAACATAGTCGGAGTTGGTGACTAGAGCGTGTCTGAAAAATCATTTCCGCAATCTGCAAGCCCCACTTTGCGGTATATTTTACCCTCATTCGGTTGCCGTAGCCCGCTACGCCGCCCTCATTCGGATAAAATCTCCCACAAACTGGGACTCGCAGCTCACGAAAAGCCTTTTTCAGACACGCTCTAGCTCAGATTTGCGTTACCAGCGGCTGTCTGCCCGGTGCTGTCCGCTCTCCCGCTTCGTTCGTCCTGAACCAAACCGAACTTATTTTTCTCCACACATCCGTAAAAACTCTTCATGCACCCGATGATCCTCATCCAGCTCCGGATGAAACGCCAGCGCCATCTGCTTCCCATACCGAACCGCCACAATCCGATCCTGTACTACAGCCAGTACCTCAACTCCATCCGAAACATCCGCCACATAAGGCGCCCGGATAAACGTCATAGGAATCTCCCCAATTCCTTTAAATTCTGCTTCCGTGTGAAAACTCCCTAACTGCCGGCCATAAGCATTCCTCTTCACCGTCATCGGAACCGTCTGAAGATGCACCATCGCATCCCCCTCCAGCGAATCCGCCAGAAGAATCATCCCCGCACAGGTAGCCAAAACCGGAAGCCCCTCCTTAATCTGCTTCCGGATCGTATCAAACATCCCAAGCTCCCGTAAAAGCTTCCCCTGTACCGTACTTTCGCCGCCGGGAAGAACCAGCCCGTCATAAGACTGGTTCAGATCCTCCGCCTTGCGAAGCTCTACACAGGAAGCCCCAAGCACTTCCAGTTTCCGCTCGTGTTCGATAAAAGCTCCCTGTACGGCAAGAACTGCAATTTTCATCTTATTTTCCCCTTTCTGCCATCAGAAGCTGAATCTCAGATTCGTTGATACCGACCATCGCTTCCCCGAGATCCTCAGATAATCTGGCGATCATCTTCGCATCTGTATAATTCGTAACCGCTTTCACAATCGCATTTGCTCTCTTCTCCGGATTGCCTGATTTGAAGATACCGGATCCTACGAAGACACCCTCGGCACCCAGCTGCATCATCAAAGCTGCATCTGCAGGAGTAGCCACACCTCCGGCTGCAAAATTAACCACCGGAAGCTTTCCATTTTCATGTACATAAGCAACCAGATCAAAAGGAACCTGTAACTGCTTTGCAATCTCAAAAAGCTCATCCTCACGCATGCCTTTGATCTGTGCGATCGCACTGTTCATTTTACGCATATGACGTACCGCCTGCACGATATCACCGGTACCAGGTTCTCCTTTGGTACGGATCATGGAAGCACCCTCGTTGATCCGGCGAAGCGCCTCGCCCAGATCCTTTGCTCCACATACAAAAGGTACTTTAAAGTTTTTCTTATTGATATGGTACACATCATCTGCAGGAGAGAGTACTTCACTCTCATCGATATAGTCAATCTCGATCGCTTCGAGAACCTGAGCCTCCACAAAATGACCGATTCGGCATTTGGCCATAACCGGGATAGTAACAGCATTCTGGATCCCCTGAATCATCTTCGGATCACTCATACGGGAAACACCGCCGGCTGCACGGATATCTGCAGGTATCCGTTCCAGTGCCATGACAGCACAGGCACCTGCTGCTTCCGCAATCTTTGCCTGCTCCGGTGTGGTGACATCCATGATGACACCGCCCTTTAACATCTGTGCCAGTTCCTTGTTCAGTTCGTATCTGTTTTCCATAATAATAATATTCCTCCTTAAGTAGTAGGTTAATCTCTTGAAAAAAATGTATGGGTAGATTATAATGCTAAAGTGGATATGAAAAAATCATCAAAATAAATATATTCAGTAAGGCCAGACAGGAGAAAAGAAGAATAATGCTGACGTATAATTTCACAAATATAGGGTCAGATTCCATGTATGAATATCTGTACAAATGCATCAAAAACGATATTTTACAGGGGACTTTGCAGGCAGGAGAAAAACTTCCCTCCAAGCGGAGTTTTGCAAAAAATCTGGGTATCAGCGTGATCACTGTAGAAAATGCCTATGAGCAGCTGATCGCGGAGGGCTATATTTATTCCATGCCCAAAAGAGGATTCTATGTAACGGACTTTAAAGGGGTGCTGGAGACAAAACAGAGAGAAGAAGTGCAGGAGATTATTCCCATGACCAGTGGAGAAAACAGCTATCTGGCTGATTTTACCAGCAATCAGACCGAGGCCGATCAGTTTCCATTTACCATCTGGGCGAAGATGGTCAGGGAGGTGTTAAGCGACAGCCGGATTCAGTTGATGACTAATCCACCCTGTGGAGGAATTATGTCACTCAGACAGTCCATCGCGGGCTATCTGAAAGATTTCAGGGGTATGACGGTACAGCCGGAGCAGATCATCATAGGAGCCGGAACCGAGTACCTGTACGGTCTGCTGATCCAGCTTCTGGGACACGAGGCAGTCTATGCGGTGGAAAATCCGGGATATCAGAAGATCGGGAAAATCTATCGGAACTATCAGGTAAACTGGACATACATCGATATGGATGATGAAGGCGTGGAAGTTTCTCAGTTAGAAGAAAAAAGGGTAGATATCGTACATATTTCTCCATCCCATCATTATCCGACCGGAATTGTGATGCCGATCAGCCGTCGTTATGAGCTTCTTGGCTGGGCTTCAAAAGGAGAAGGCAGGTACATCATCGAGGACGATTACGACAGTGAACTGCGTCTGGGCGGGAAACCGATCCCCACACTGCAAAGTATCGATATTTCCGAAAAAGTTATTTATATGAATACCTTTACAAAGACGCTGGCTTCTACTGTACGTATCAGTTATATGATCCTGCCGCGTCCGCTTCTGGAACAGTTTTATCAGAAATTATCATTTTATTCCTGTACGGTATCAAACTTTGAACAATATACCCTGGATCTGTTTATCAAAGAAGGATATTTCGAAAAACATATTAACAGGCTGCGCAATTACTATCAAAATAAGAAAAACGGATTTTTATCTGCAATCCATGAGAGTGGTCTGCAGGAACGCGTGGAAATATCCGGGGAAGAGGCAGGGGTGCATTTCCTGATGAAACTGAAGACAGAGAGAGATGAGGAAACCGTAATGGAACTGGCAAAAGCCCAGGGCATCAAACTGTCACCGCTCTCTAAGTTTTATTATGAAAAGAAAGCAGGAATTGAAAATACGTATGTGATGAATTACTCTTCGGTGGATATGGGGCAGATCGGAAAGATTGTAAGAGGGCTGGAGAAGATTTGTTAAAAGAGATGAGATAAAAAGACTTTCCATGGATCATTATGATTTATGGAAAGTCTTTTTTGGGTAAAAACTCAATAACGTCTTGAACAGAGCAATGAAGAATTTGACAAAGAGCATCAATGGTGTTTGTTGATACTGATTCACCGGCTTTGAGTCTTCGGATTGTTGAACTACTAATTCCGCCTTTAACCTGGAGAGTATAGGTTGATGCACCATTCTTTTGCATAGTATTCCACAATGGTTCGTAGGAAATCAATGAATATATGCCTCCTTTTGACATTGACATATATTCATTATTGCCTATAATAGTAAATAAGTGTGATAGGCAATATTGCCTATGAAAAAAGAAAAAAATAACGCCTGACATAGGACGTTTTTTCGTAGAGTATCAAACTATATGAATGCAATCAGCTATCTAATATACTAAAAATTCTACATCTTGTCATATTTTTTGTCAATATATCACTCGGGTTTGATATTAATATTGCCGGTTTTGTTATGAAAATTTATTTTTATTCACTGAGTTACTTCTATTTGCCGTCAAAGTTATAGTCATAAGCGGAGGTGATCATTATATGCCGAGAAAAGGCGAAAATATTTATAAGCGAAAAGATGGCAGATGGGAAGGCAGATATATTAAGCGGCGAAATGGGAAAAAGGCGATCTATGGATATGTATATGCAAAAAATTACTCTGAAGTGAAGAGAAAACTTAACTTAAAGCGTACAGAGACTATTCAGGAGATTAAATTGGAAAAGACATTACAGAAAGATATTTCCTTTACTACAATTGCAAAGTTCTGGTTAATGTCCATAAAACCATCTGTTAAGGAATCTACATGGATCAAATATAGAAACACCCTTAATTGCCAAATTATCCCACGGATAGGTGTGAAAAATATAAGTGAAATTGATTATGAAACTGTCTTTGGAATATGCAGTGATATGCTTTCAATCAATAAAGATGTGGGAAAAGGACTGTCCAGTAAAACGGTATCGGATGCTTTATCCATCATAAAAGCAATTATAAAATATGCTGAACGGATGAAGTTCATAACTGACAGAACGGCATTAGATGTTTCTGTGAAGTTGAAAACTTCTCAGTTGAGGGTATTTTCTCATGTTGAGGAACAGATTCTCTTTGAATATTTATCAGAAAAGTTGGATTATACTAATCTTGGGATTCTTATATGTATGTTTACAGGGATTCGTATAGGAGAGTTATGTTCTCTCACATGGGAAGACATCTCGCTAGAATCAAATACAATTCATATACATAAAACCATGCAGCGAATTCAAACTCCAGGAGGCTCAAATAAAACAAAAATCCTAATTGCAGAACCAAAAAGTCAATGTTCTATTAGAGAGATTCCTATCACCAAAACACTGAAAGACCTTCTTAAATTGTATCGGGATGATGAGGGATATGTACTTACCGGAAAAAGAGATATATTCGTCGAACCACGTACTATGCAAAATCGGTACAAAACAATTCTTAAAACATGTGGCATTAGTAATGCGAATTTTCATACACTTCGACACACATTTGCTACTCGATGCATTGAGGTTGGATTTGATATAAAAAGTTTGAGTGAAATTTTGGGACATGCAAATGTCAGTATTACATTGAATAGATATGTGCATCCATCTATGGAATTGAAGCAAAAAAATATAGATAAACTTTCTTGCCTATACGCCGTCAAATAAGCCGTCAAAAGAGCTCAGGTTTACTTATAATACTAGACCTGAGCTTGCTTTTACTAAGAGTTTGATACTCTGCGAAAGTTCATAGAGGATGAATGGCTCCTGTGGAGAATGTAAAAATTGTGAAAATGAGTACATCAAGGGCAGGAGATGCAGCTAAATATCACAGGTGACAATTGCTTTTTATGATTTCGACTACAACATTGATTTGCCTAGAAGTGATTCGCAAATAAGAATAATATAGTTGACATTTTTTTACAGGTAGAAATGTTTATTTGAAATTTTATGATATGGCTTTTGACACCCACATCATTTAATACAAAAGACATAATAACACCTCGAAAATCAATATAATTTATGTCTCCATTATACAGGAAAACAGCTTGAAAACATAGCTTTATTCAGTTGTCAAAAAGTGTACTATATGAGGTCAATACTTTTGGCACCTACATAATAAAAATATATGACAGTAGAAAGGAAAGAAAAGTATGAATACAGAAGAACAGATAAATGAATTGCTGGGGAGGATTGAAGCAGAAGAAAGAAAACAGAAAGATTTATTCGGACAGATAGGGCAGATGTTTTATCAAAAATATGCGGGCACGGCAGAAGAAGAATTAAAGGTCTTATGTTGCAATATGAAGGCGAGTCAGGTGCAGGTTTTGCAGTATCAGCAGATGATAGAAGAACTTAACAAAATCACAAACTGTCCGGCATGTGGAACGGAAGTGGTAGAAGGAGCGGTATTCTGTTACAAGTGTGGTGCAAATCTGAAAGAATGGAAAACACCGTTGCCGATACCGCAGCATGTAAAGGTCTGTGAGTATTGTGGTGCGTTGCTTGAGAAAGGAAACGTTTTCTGTGTGAATTGCGGAAAACCCGTAGGTGGAAAGAAAGCATCAAAAAAGAAAATTTGTCCTGTCTGTCGATGTGAGGCAGAACCGGATCAGACTTTTTGCACTGAATGTGGAGCAGAACTGGGAGATTAATCAAATGAAGAAGACATAATGTCAGATCAGAGGCTAAAAAGGGAGAAGATACAGGTATGTTTGAGGATATGGATAAGAAGATATCAGGATGAATCAATGCAGGCACAGTTCTACAAAATTCTCGGAAAATATTTTTATGAATCTCACAGAAAAATTGCAGATGGAACGGTTGCGCAGTGGTGCAATGAGAGTGATATTTATTATAAGTAATCTTGCACTTTTTATTACCAAAATTGTTGATATTATCAAGAATTTACTTTTCCTGGCAATAGGAATAAGGGAGTTAAAACAGAGAACGATTATCGTAGCACCAATCGAAAGACTTATAGATAAATGCATGGGAATGATGTAGAACAACCTATTTATGAGGGGAGTAAGGGGTTAGGAAAGAAAATAATTCAAGAGGGCAGGAGAATGAAGAAAGAACGAAAGTGTAAATATTGCGGAAACAGAAAGGCAAACACGGGCAAATTCTGTTCCAGATGTGGGAAGCCATTATATGGTGAAAACAAAATAAAGAGAAATGGTGGAATTGCGGTGATCATTGTTCTTCTGCTTGTAATTGTGATCATGCTTGTAGTTTCCATCCAGGCGAACAACGAATACACGCCGGCAGGAGATCATATTTTTGAGGGCGATGACATTAATGCAAAAGCAGATGAAAAAGAAACTGTTAACGATGATGATAAGAAAGAAGAACCAACCGGATTCACAATAACTGGATACAAATATTCAGGAGAAAAGGGAAAAGGCGGTTACTGGATCGTCAAAGATAGTGATACGGAAAAATGTGGTTTAATTGATCCAAACGGAAAAATAATTCTGGCAGCAGAGTATGATGAAATGTACTTTTTGACTATTAAAAATGCCAAAGATGTAGCTGTAAAAGTGAATGAAAAATGGGGAGTATATGATTTTGAAGGAAATGAGGTACTTCCTGTAGAATATGATAACGTTCAGTGTGAAAATTGGGCAACAAACCTGAATTCCGGTGATGATATGGGTGACTATTATCTTGCGAAAAAAGGTAATAAAAAAGTAATAGTATCGTCAGAGGGGAAAATTGTAAAAACATTTGATACAAAGTTTCCGAATGAACGTAGCGTACTTGCAATAGGAAATTGTTTTTTGCGTGTACAAAAAAAGGAAAGCAATTCCATTGATTGCTGGGAAATATATAATTTTTCTGGGGAAAAGGTTGCTGCTAATGTTATGTCCGCAGAGCTGATCTCTGAAGACAAATATTTGATTTCTGTATTAAAAACAACGGATATGGATACATCGACATCTTTTCAGGTTATAAATGAGACGGGTGAAATATTGTTCAGTACAGAAGGATATATGGATGCCAAAGGTGTTCCATTTTATGCAGAAGAACTGCAAAGTGAAGTTTGGATAAAACTTTTCTCGTATGACGATCGGGCTGGAGAATCTGATGAGAAAACATATTATTTATATAATGTACAGACAGAAGAAATGATTGATACACCATATTATGCGATACATTCATTTGATCATGGAAAAGTATGTGCTGTCAGGGAGGGTTGCGTTGATATTTATAATAGTAGCGGAAAATTAGAAAAAACGATTCAAAGTAAAGGCGAAACGTGGATTGGATATGATCAAAACAGCTCGGTACTGGTTCTTCCGCAGAATGATGCTTCCTATAATATCTGCACTGCGGATGGAGAACTGGTTACAGATGAAAGTTATCAATTTTATTACTATCTTGATGGGTGTCTGATTCTTCAAGATGAGGAAGGAAAATGGGGACTCATGGATAATAAAGGAAACATTCGAGTACCATTTGGTGATATTGAGGAGATCAACAATTCTAATAATCTGAGTGATATGAAGTATTATTCATACAAAGGTGAGGTTATGTGTTCCATGTCGGCAGATGAAGAATACATATATATTGAGACTCAAAATGAGGATGATAACACATTGTGTTTAACGGTAGTATGATTTATTAGAAAGGAAGACAGAGTATGCGGTGTATAAATTGTGGAACAGAAGTAAAAGAAACGGCAAAATTTTGTCCTAAATGCGGAACAAAAATGAAACCTGGAAATTCTAAACATAATAGGAAAATATCTAAAAAAACCAAACGTCTTTTGGTGATTGGATTAGTAATCTTGGTGATTCTCGTAGTGGCTTTCGTAGTGACTGGAAGGAGAGGGGTAAAAGAAAAACTTGTAGGGCAGTGGTATATAGAAGACGGCAGCGATATGTTAGTGTTCAATGAGGATAATACATTTAGCCAGACCTATTCTGGAGAATGGGACAATGAAATTGATTATTTTATAATAAAAGACAATGGAGATTTGACGTTGAGATATGAAGATGTTGAATGGACGTATCAAAGAGTTTCTTCTAAGGAAAAGGCACTGGATGACGATTCGACATATTATATATCAAAAAATACTCTGATCATAGATGGAGACAATTATACCAGAATAAAGTAATCAAGTGATTACTATAAGAAATAAATTGAGGAGAAAATAATATGTACTGTGACAAATGTGGGAAACCGATAAAGGAAGGATCAAGGTTTTGTGGGTACTGCGGAAGTCCTGTTTCGGAAGGGACAGGCAATGACATATCTAATTATACACAGCCAGTTCAGCAGGAATATTTTTCGACGTTGCGGCTGAATATTCCAGAATCAACCAGGGATCTTTTGAAGAAAATTATTTATATTGCTATGACGGTTATTTACGTACTGGCAATGGCACTGCACTGGGAAGAGGTAGCAGATAATCTTGATGGATGGCATGGATTACATTCTGCATTTGTAGGCCTTTTCTTTGCGTTTGGGGCAAGCATGTCGATGTGGTGCTTGATTTTAAGCGGTTTTTTAAAGATCAGGAAGTACAATATTGTTACAGTTTGTGATCAGGTGCTCACCCCACTGATAGCACTGATTGTTTTGATTATTATGAAGGGAAATGTAGATAGCACTATAGGATATCTGATTTTCCGCGTGCTGGAAGGGTTCGAATCCATATATGTCATACAAATGATATTGGGAACCATCGGTGCGATTCTGATTATTCCTTATGAGATGGAAAAAATAAAAATCAAAATTTCATAAATATTAGACAACGGAGTGAAGAAGCTATAGAGAAGTGTATCACGGATTATTATGGCAGCAGGTGTAACAGCATCTGCTGCCATTTGTATAACAAGGTAAAATAATACGACTTTAAATCACGGAATGAAAACGATCTGTTGCCATTCGGTGGATATACTCACGAACGACAGTAAGTGAAAAGATAGGAGGTATGGGATGGCTAAATTTTGCGGAAAATGCGGAACAAGGCTGGATGAAACTACAGGATTATGTCCAAATTGTGATGCTGATAAATTAAAAAGAGAGTCCGGTCTGAGAGGATCAGAAGATATGCTGAGACAGATGCGATCGGAAAATAGAAAATTACGGGGAAAGAAACAGGTGGAAGAAAAAAGGGCAACACAGAAGAAAAAGCCTGTAAATAAAAAAGGAAAGAAACCTAAGAAAAAAATTATAAAATGGATGTTAGAACTTTTTGTGCTACTGTTAATTGTGTTTGGTGTCGCGTATTTTAAGTATTTAGATAAATCAGTTATAGATGTAGTCTTGGAGAAAATTGGTGTAAAACAAGAAAATACCGTATTTACAACACAAATCATAGAAGAAAATTATGTTCCGAATGAGAAAAATATTGTTTATGAAAATGAAGGATTTGGATATGTAAATATCATGGTGTTATTGTTTGCACGTAGTGATGCTTCAGAAGAACGTATGAATGAAATAGCAAAGGAAATTGGAGGAGAAATTGTTGGAAAAATATCAGGAATACATCAGTATCAGATAGAAGTGTCTTCTATGAGTAGAGAAAGTCTTGAAAACGTTTGTGAAAAAGCCACGGGATTTGATGAAATTAAATTTGCAATTGTGGATAATGTAGTAACAATGGAAAATCAAACGATAAAAATTCCAAATGATCCATGGAGAGATAACTTTCAGGGAATAATGGGGGTGGATTGGGATGAAGAAAATCCAAGCGGATACAATTGGTGGCTTGAAGCAACGAAAGTAGTATCGGCATGGCAAAGTGCAGATTCTTTTTCAAGAATTAATGTAGGTGTTGTGGACAATGGTTTTGATACGAATCATGAGGATCTGAATATAACAGTTATTAATAATGAGCAAAACAATGTTGAACATCACGGGACACATGTTGCCGGAATCATTGGAGCAACGAGTAATAATGGAATTGGAATAAGCGGGATTTTAGATCAAGTGAATTTATATGGAGTTGATTGCTATCCTACATCGAATCATAAGAAAAATAGTATAACAGTAAGTTTATTAATGGATGGAATACAAACATGTCTTGATAGAAATTGTAAAGTCATTAATATGTCAAGTGGAATTTCTCCGACAAATACAAAGGATACAAAAGAAAATGCAGAGGCAACGGCACATGATACAATATTTTATCTGTTGAGTATGTTGGATGAAAGAGAAGAAGGGGATTTTATTATTGTACAATCAGCCGGAAATGGGGACAAAACCGGTAAGGGAATAGATACTGGAACATATAATGGCTATTTTTCATCGATCACAGAAAAAATGATAAAAGAGTTTATGCAGAAGTATGTGGAAAAAAATGGAAAACTTAAACGAGACATATCGGTAGAAGAAATAATGGATTCTTATATGATAGTTGGAGCTGTAGATAATAAGCAAAAGAAAGGAGAATGGCAATTAGCAAAACGCTCAAATTACGGTGATGCTATTACTGTATGTGCACCTGGAATTAAAGTATTTAGTACAACTGTAATGGGAGGAATAAATGGAAACTATGCAAATGCTAGCGGAACATCTGTATCGGCACCAATCGTGGCAGGAATTACAGCAATGGTTTGGTCAATAAATCCAGATATGAATGCTAAAAAAGTAAAAGAAATTATTCAGCAGACGGCAGATATAACAGTTCTTAGTAGAAAAAAAGAGGATAAGGGGGAATATAAAATGATTAACGCATCCAAGGCAGTCGAGGAAGCGTTAAAATACACAGAAGAACAGGATAGTACAAATGAGGATGTCCTGGTAGTTCCCATAACTCCAACAGACGACACCGAAATCTGGAACACCTTCCTGCAGGAAAAGCAATATAAACCCAATATTACAGACTGGACTACTACAGAACTGAAATATTGTCTGCTGGACATCGATCAGGATGGCAGAAAAGAACTGATTCTTACTCCGGGGACGAATTGGGATGATTTTCAGATTTATCAGGTATATACGATCGGTGAAGATGGGAAGATTTATCTGGCGGATGATTTTACAACCTGCTATGATCTCAGTTATTCTTCTAAATATAAGGCACTTGCATATAACAGCAGCAGACCATCAGAGATGTCAGCGAGTCTGGAATATCATGGAATGGACGGAACCGGGATGGTGGAAAACTTTGCAGTGAATATGGAAGTCGATCTGGATATATATCTGCCCGTATACAAAGTGCAGAATACGACGCAAAGAGCAGATACCACCATTACGGAAGCGGAGTACGAAGCATATCAAAAGGAATGTACCCCACTGACTGGATGGAAAAAAGTGGAAAGCAAATCAGAGAAAAAGGATTCTGATAAGACGCAGACATCCGATCCGGAATGGAAAACTGCGTACGCACAGTTTTTGCGGAGTGGAGAATATATGAGTGATATATCAGAAGCTGATACACCAAGGTTTTTCGTACAGGATGTTGACGGAAACGGATCTTCGGAACTTGTGATTATTCCGGGTACATCTTCTATAGCAGGCGGGCATGTGTATACTTTCGTGAATGGGGAGGTGGTGCATGCCGGAGAGACATGTGGAACTTATGGATGTTTTGTCAGCTATCCGTCTGATGGTCTTATTTTGTCGAGTTACAGTCACATGGGGACAGATCTGGAAGAATATTTCACATTGTCTGATGGAGAACTTATTTCACAGGCAAGATGGATATCCAGCCATACAGAGGGTGAAAACTGGTATCTGAATGATCAGGAAACAACACAGGAAGCGTATGAAAACTGGAAGACAGAAAATGTAACAGGAGAAAATTTTGTTGTGGAGTATCAGAATGCTCACACGATTACAGAAGAAAATATTCAAACATACGTGAAATAAAAATACAAGCATTTTGAAAAAAACAGGAGGATGAAAATGAAATGTACAAATTGTGGTTCTGAATTGCCGCCAAACAGTAAGTTTTGTGAGCAATGTGGAACAAAGGTAAAAGCAGAGGAAACTACTGGAAAGAATTATCAGGTGACAAAACGATGCAAAGTATGTGGGGCTGAACTGAAACCTGGATTTATGTTTTGTGGCAGATGTGGGGCTCCTGTCCGGGAGTCTGAACCGCCAATACCAACGCCGCTGCCTGAACCAGATCCGCCAAGGGTAAAGTGGTTTGTTCCGGTTGTGGCGGGACTTTTGACGATAACACTTGTTGGAGCAGGAGTTTTTGTGGCTTTGAGTAAATCTGCAAAGACAAATGAGAAAACGAACAAAACAAATCTTACAAAAGAAGATAGAGCAGCAGAAGACAGCAAGGACAATGCAAACGGGACGGAAAGTACGCCGACTCCGACCGAAGAAGAAATGCAGGAAGGTACAACGGCGGATACTTATGATTTATCTGTCTGGGATAATCGTTTTCCTGCAAAACCACAATCCGTATATCAGAAATATTTTGTTATTTTTAATGATGGAAATAAAAATAATCGAATTGAGCTGACCGTATTTGATGCCGAAGATGGTGCAGATGAGCCATATCTGTGCTGGGATGGTTATGGTGATCCGATGAAGTTGAATAATAACAGTTCTGTAAAAGACTGCGACTGGTATTATTATGACCTGGATACGAATTCATGGGTTGCGTTCGACGGGGACAGTACAGGAATGGCAGAATGTGCAGATACGATTATCAGCAGTAATCTGGATGTATGTGATTCGGATGGAACCATAACGTTAGAACGACTTACTGAAAAAGGAAGAACGGGAGACATTGACTATTCGTATTATCAGAATACGGAGGGTGGTATACATACTTATAAATATTTTAAAGATGACTGTACATGGGAAGAAGCTTTTGAGAAAGCAAAGAAAAAAGGCGGCTATCTGGTACGGATTAACAGTGAGGAAGAATATGAGTATATTATAGATGAGATAGCGGCAAAAGGGTATGGGAACATAAAGTTTCGGATCGGAGGAAGAAGAGAGCCGGGCAGTTATGAATACTATTGGGTGGATGAAAACAACGAACCATATGGAGAAGTGATAAATTCTACAGAATATTGGTCAGCAGATGAGTGGATGCTCGGTGAACCGAGTTATGAGGATGGAGATATTCAAGAAAATTGCCTGGATTTCTATTATTATGATGAGGAGAACCGATGGGTATGGAATGATGTACCGAATGATATTCTGGAGGTTGCACCTTACTATGCCGGAACAATAGGATATATTGTGGAATATGAAGAGTAAGAAAAATAACAAATATTGGAAGAGAAAACTAAGTGTGGTTTTGTGTTTGCTGGTTTTGGGAATATGTACGGCCTGTTCCGAGAGCCAGGACAGTAGTGGGACAGCTGATAAAAATGAAGAATCTGAAAAAAACGGGACAGTAAAAGAAAAAGTACAGGAACCGGAGAAAGAGTCGGAACCTGTATTGTTGCAGTCGGAAGAAGAAAATACGGAAGAATCGGAAACAGATGAAGTGCAGACAAATGAAAAGCAGGAGAATGAGAATCAGAGCGAAGAGGATCCAGAACATCAGGTGGAAGAATTGTTAGATTCTCTTTCAATTGAGGAAAAAGTGGCGCAGCTGTTTGTGGTGCTTCCGGAACAGTTGGTTGGAAATGTCAGCCGTGTCACGGCAGCCGGGGAGGCGACCAGAGAGACGATCAATAACCGACCGGTTGGTGGAATCGTTTATCTCGAATCCAATCTGGTTTCTCCTGAGCAGACAAAAACAATGTTGCAGAATGTTCAGCAATACAGTATGGAGTGTCTGAACCTTCCGATATTTCTGTGCGTGGATGAGGAAGGCGGACAGGTTACAAGGCTTGCAGGAAAAGCAGGGTTTGATCTGCCGGTCTATGATAATATGAGTGTGATCGGAAGTAAGGGAGATACGGAACAGGCATATCAAATGGGAGAAAGCATTGGGCAGTATCTGTATGATCTGGGATTTAATACGGATTTTGCGCCGGTAGCAGATGTTCTGACCAATCCGAACAATCAGGTGGTTCGCTACCGCTCGTTCGGATCGAATCCGGAGACAGTTAAGAACATGACAGATGCAGTGAGCCGTGGGCTGGCATCGAAAAAGATTCTGGCGACCTATAAACATTTCCCGGGACATGGTAATACAACAGCAGATACCCATGCAGGATATGCGTATTCGAATAAAACCAAAGAGGAACTGTATCAGTGTGAACTGATTCCGTTTATACAGGGAATCGAGGATGAGGTACCATTTATTATGATGGGACATATTTCTTTACCAAATGTTGTTGGTGATGATACACCGGCGTCTTTATCGAAGACGATAGTAACAGATCTGCTGATTGATGAACTGGGCTATAAAGGGATTATTATCACGGACGCACTGAATATGGGAGCTGTGTCGCAACAGTATACATCTGCGCAAGCTGCGGTCAAAGCGTTGAACGCAGGCGTGGATATGCTGCTTATGCCGGCAGACTTTAATGCCGCATATCAGGGAATACTGGCGGCAGTGCAAAGTGGAGAAATATCGGAAGAGCGGATTGATGAATCTGTAGAAAAGATACTGAAGACGAAGGTTGGTATGCTGGAGGAGTAAGAATATATGAGCAGATGTAAAAAATGCGGTTTTGAGAATAAAGATGGAAGCAAATTTTGCGGGCACTGTGGTGCGCCTTTGAAAACCAGAAGTTCCGGGAAAGGTATTATCATAGGTGTATGCATTGTACTGGTAATGGTAGGAATAACAGTTGCTGTACTGTTTCTTACGGGCAGAAGTCAGCAGACAGACATTGAGCTGCCGATTTTTTCAAAACGAATCTGGGATTATGATGGAACGATATACACCAGTTATGATGTAGAGCATACAGGTTGGACAAGTCTGACTGGGGATGATCATGGTACTTTCATTGTATATCTCGATAATATTCATCTGAGAAAAACAAATAATGCAAACGATGCGACAAGAGTACTTGTCTGCCGGGATATGACTGGAAAAGAAACAGTGATTGCAGATGATGCGAATCCGCTGTATGATCTGGTGATCTATGATGATCATCTGTACTATGTCGCTCTGGATAGCAGTATGCAGTCAAAGGGAAAGATTGTGGATTTGTCTGATCTTTCTGTTGCGGACAGCGAAGATTATCAGATCAAGGCAGCAGATGCGAATACATGGATCTTATGTGGAATAAAAGGAGCGGAAAGCGACCAGCTTTTTCAGTGCAATCCGGGATTTGAAAACATAAAGGAACTGGATATAACTAAGGATACGTTTATGGGAATTTATGATGGTAAGATTTATTTTCAGACGTACAAAGATGGAGAATATAATGTTCAGACATATGATATGAATTCAGGAGACATTACATCTGTTTTGGAGTGTTGGAGTGGATCAGCAGTGTTAAGCGGTAGCGATTTATTCTCGGCAGAAAAATCCAGGAATGTAACAACATTGCACAGAATGGAATTAGGTGCAAATGGAGATGAATATGGATATGATTATTCCCTGATATATATCGATGTTGATATGAAGGGTAGTTTTTATGAAGTGGACAACAAAGTATATTTAACCGGATGTTGGCAGGGGAAAGGAAAGAACAATACAGAGGTGATAGCGTTAGATCTGCAAAGTGGTAAGTATGAACCTATAGGAAACTGTACAAATACAGAAATTTAAAACACAGAAGTTAAATGCGCAGCATATTTTTGTGTGAATGGCGTTTGTTTTATTAAGTATTCATGAAGATGCATACGAAAAATGGTTTGTGGATGTGACGGAAAAACTGAACAGGCTCGATTTCTTCCCTGAAATACAAGCAATAGTAAAAATTGAAATACTTCATATGCAGAAACGCCACAGGATTTTGTAATGTTGGAGTTTCGCAATAACTTTCCAATCTGAAGTTCTTTTAAAGCGTTGGAAAATTGATTTTTGGTATTTTCATTTTTAGCATTTTGCTATATCATAAGTTCAGCACCTTTTCCTTTGAGTATTTGTTTGGGGTGAACTTATTATATCAAAGCTTAGGTGCTATTTTTATGTCAAGAAACCAATTATTTTAAAAATTTAGTTGAAAAAAGAACTGTTTATGCCAGTTTTGCTAGTGGAAAAGTTGAATTATTCATTTTGCTGATATGATTGATATCATCGGAAACAGCAGAGACTTTAATGGTCAAAGATGGGAGTGTATATGCGAGTATCTTTTAAAAAGTAAGGATCGCTTATATGATTCCGAATGTGTGAATGCTTTCTTTCAGGCATTCTCAAAAGAATCTTTTATGGCTTTAAGTGATAGTTCTTTTGAAGCAAAATTGTGGAAAATTATCCCAAGAGAAAAACGTGTTTTTGACTGTGGAAACGTGTAAAAATGTTGCAGACTTTTTTGCGAGATTATGAAAAAAGTCTGTAAATAAGATTCTTCTATGATAATGCAAGGCGAAAAGTTCATTTGTTGGACTTTTCGCTCTTGTTTTATATATAACAGCTATAAATTTGCATATCAAGAGCAGGCAGGAAATCCGCCTGTCTTGCCCTGTCCTGAATCGTCTATTCCGGAAGGCGTCCCTCATATATGATGCTCAGTTCACCATATACCTGCGCCCAGTTACGGATCGTCGATGTCCATTTTTTCGTCGCCTCAAAGGTGGCAAGATACAGTGCTTTCAGCAGGGCTGTATCGCTTGGGAAAACGCTTCTCTGTTGGTTCAGCTTACGGTAAGTAGAATTCAGGGATTTAATGGCATTTGTCGTATATATCACCTTTCTAACAGTTGCTGAAAACTTGAAAATAGGTGAAATCGCATCCCAGTTATCCTTCCAGCGTTTCATGGAATTCGGATATTTCGGTGTCCATTTTTCAGTCACTCTGTCCAACGCAGCCAGGGTCTTTTTTCATCCACAGCCTGGTAAATGGTTTTCAGATCTGTGGCAAATGCTATTCTGTCTTTATCCGGAACGTATTTTAAGGTGTTGCGCACCTGATGCACAATACAACGCTGATATTCCGTTTTAGGGAAAGCTGCACCGATTGCTTCTTTTATTCCGGTAAGTCCATCCGCACAAATGATCAAAACATCTTTCACGCCTCGGTTTTTCAATTCATTCATGACGGAAAGCCAGTATTTTGCACTTTCATTATCACCAACCGAAATGGTAAGAACCTCTTTTTTGCCTTCCATGTTGATGCCAAGAATCACATAAGCAGCAAGTTTTCGGATCACACCATTATCACGGACAGAGTAATGGATCGCATCGATGTAGAGGATCGGATATACCTCATCTAACGGGCGGTTCTGCCAGTCTTCAATCTGTGGCAGGATCTTGTCTGTCACATCTGAGATAAATCCTTCTGAAGTCTCAAATCCATAGATATCCTCAATCGTTTCTGAAATCTGTCGGGTAGTCATTCCTTTTGCATACATAGAAATGATCTTTTGATCAATATCTGAAATATCTTTTTGACGTTTTTTTACGATCTGTGGTTCAAACGTAGATTTCCGATCCTGAGGGACATCGATCTCCATTGCTCCATAACTGCTATTGACTCTTTTTCGTTTGTAACCATTTCTGTAGTTATCAGTATCTGAGCGTTCTGATTTTTCGTAGCCAAGGTGATCATCCATTTCCGCTTCCATCATCTCTTTGATCGTTCCACCCAGAAGATCTTTCAATGCATCCTGAATATCTTCAGCGGTTTGAATATTGTACTCTTCAAGGAGCTGGTGGATAATATTTCTTTTTCCTTCCGTCATTTGTACTCGATGTACCGGTTTCTTTTGTCTTGCCATAATAAAAGGTCCTCCTATGATTTTTTATTTTATCGTAGAAGAACCTCTATTTGCTAATTTACAGAAAAAGTTTCACACACTCTTTTTGTTGGAGCTTCACAAGGTGTGCACCATCTATAAGGATTCCTTTACCCCGAAAACCGTCAGGGCCTGACGCGGAGAAATGCCGAGCCCACCGACGCTGATCAGTGTATCTTCTGCTTCTAACAGAAGATGTTCCTTTTGAAATCTGAGGATCATACGGCCTCCACTTAAGCCGTCCATCCGTCGCAGCTCCATCTCAAGCGTATTGACGGTACGCCATGCAGCGGAACCTGCGTAAATATGCCCGTCTGCTTCACTGTAGGCGAAATCCTGGCGCATGGAGAGGACAAATTCCTTTTCTTTTCCATCTTCCATTACTTTCCAGTACATCTTATCGCTGCCAAAGGAGAAGCGCATCTCCTGAATTGGACTTGTCTCCAGGTCAAACAGACCGCTTCCGCCAATCAAAACTTCAGCGGAATCCGGCTGCTGATCGTTTAGCAACGGAACAGACACATAAACATGCTGAGTTACTTTCTCTTCCATAAAAGGATTTCTTGTTCCTCTGCGCGGTGGCAGAGCCAGCTGTGCAGTACGTTCTTTTAAAGTTTCCGCAAGCGGGGATGGCGGCAGTTCACCTGTCTCTTTTAGTACACAGGGAAGTAGTTCTTCCTGCAGTGCACTCAATTCCTCCTGCGTTTGCTCGGTTGCCGTCGTCAGAATCACAATCATATCAAGATCTGAGAACACAACACCAAACTGACCGTACGCACCATCTGCGCGGAAGGAACCCGGATATCGGCACATCCAGCACTGATAGCCATAGCCCTGCGCCCAGTCTTTTACGTGTCCTTCGGAATCGCCTTCCGTCTCAATCTGTTTGCGGCAGGCGCGCTCAAACCAGTCTTTTCGAAGCAGCTGTTTTCCTTCCCAATCGCCCTGACGGGCCAGAAAATACGTGAATTTTGCCATATCTTCCGTCATCATCTTCATACCGCCTCCGCCAAGCTCCGTTCCGTCGCCGAGTAATGCACAGGTCAGAGAAGTGATTCCAAGTGGCTTCAACAGACGGGATTTCAGAAATTCTGTCACGTTCTGTCCTGACTTTTTACGCAGAACTGCAGCCAGCATGTTGGTTCCGGCTGTATTATATTTATAAAATGTTCCTGGCTCATGGAGTACCGGATGATGCAGAAACGTCGAAATCCAGTTTTGGGAATTGTCCGAAATCTCCGTCTCGTGACCGCATCCCATGATCAGCAGGTGATGCAGTGTGATTTTTTTGAGATATTCGGAAGGATTTTCCGGTAACAGCTCCGGGAAGATATCGATAATTTTCTCATCAAGGGATAAGATTCCCTCCTGCTCCGCAAAACCAATCGCTGTTGCTGTCAGCGATTTGCTGAATGAATATAACGGATGACGAAACTTTTCATCATACGGTTTCCACTAGCCCTTTGCCGCACATTGCCCATGGCGGATCACCATAAAACTATGCAGCTCAATCTGGTTTTGCTCCATTCGGTCAAGAAAATTCAAAATCCCTTTGGAGCTGATTCCAACGGATTCCGGTGTCACATCTTTAAAGTATCTCATTTTTCACTTCTCCTTTCTCACAGCCTTAGAAAAAATCATCTGTATCTGAAAAAACTCCAGAATATTACGCCTCTTGGTTGCGATGCGTATAATAATATACTAACACCAATGGTTCGTAATCACAATGTTCATGTTGATGGGTCAATGGTATATTTTTATCGTGCGAAATAATGCATTGATGTTTGGTTTTTATTCGGTTGCGACCGAGTCAGCTGTAACCAAATAAAAATACAAATGAGAGTTTGGTGTAAAAGAATCTGACTGTTCAGCATCATTGACGAACAAAATAACCTGCTTTATACTACAGTCAGTACAATACAACATTGTACTTTTTTAGAAAAGCGAGGAACAAATGATAGAAAAATTGATATTCATAGATTTGATGAATTAGGAGAGAAAATTATGACTCGGATTTTGGCTAAATATAGATCAAAAGTGATTACTAGACATCTGATTAAAAAGTTTACGGTTAAAATTGATAATTGTAGAGTGGAACTGGAAAGTAACCAACAAGAATTAATTATACAAATATGTGGAAGATTAGGGAAAGAAAAAGTGAGGAAGCTTCTTTCAGATTTAGAATGTTTGATTTTTTTCTATTTAGGATCATTTCCTTTGATGGAATTACTCTATATAAATGGAGATAAAATAGATATATCAAAACGAGCAGCTAAATATGAGACAAGTGATAATTTTTTGAAAGATAACCTGGTTATTTGCGATATTAATGAAATAACAGTGAATGAGCAGAAAGTAAAAGAATTAAGAAAAATAAGTTCATATCCGATATATTCATTTCAGTGTCTCATATCTAAGGCATACGACCATGTAATAACGAACCATAAAATGACATTGTTACTTCACATTATTGATGGTCTGTATGAAGCCGATAAGCATCAATTGAAAGCAGTGAAACAGGAAATACAAAATAAATATCCAGAATCTAAAAAAGGAACTGTAGGGGATTATATGGCAGCAATCTATTCGTTGTGTGAAAAGTATTTCTTTGAATATCATAGAAAATATGCATGTGGAATACTGCCACTGTTAAAAGTTACGAGATATAAATTTATGACTAGGTTAGCAGAAACACGAAATTGGTATTCACATTTTCTCAATGAATCGAAGAAACCGCTTAGAATAGTCAAAGGGTGCGATTTTATTATATATTTTGAGCTTATGTGTTATATGATACGCTTATCAGTAATAGATAAAATAGGTGCAGCTATTGATGAAAGTCGTGTTCAAGAATTTTATTATACAGTACATGATTGGATTTTAGCAATCGTGTATGATACAGATGAACCTTTAAAATCAAATACTTACAGGATTGAGAAACAATGGAAAGAATTTATTAGAGAAATTGAAGAACTACAAAAAGAAGTGTTATACAATGAAAATAGCCAAGAGGCAGAAAACTCTGAGTAACCAATTTGTAATCTTTCTTTTGAAGAGGTATATGAACCGTATTAGGAAGCTCCATATAAATATGATAAAATTAAAATTTAAGTATATTTATGTAGAAAGTAGTTCATCAAGTTTGAGAGCTACTTTTTGCAAGTAGGGGTGATCATAGTGGGATGCATCATTTTATTGTATTAAAATGAACGTTCCTAGGAGTGGAGTATTCCCGCGCCTTGATAAGCGTAATCTTGAGGGATTTGAAAATATCTGGTTGATATTGTATGTCTGCCAATGAGGAGTTTTGAAAAAAAGAATAATATTGAAGAAATGCAAAAAAATCAAACAAATAATTTTGAAGAAACGTATAAATTTAGAATAGATAATCTTGAAGAAATGCATACTCTATGATATAACATACTTAAATTCAGGAGGTAGAAAATGTATTTTGAAAGAAAAGCGTACAAAAAATTGCTGGAATGGAAAGAAAAGTATGCAGAAAAATATGCAGTTTTGCTGGAGGGAGCAAGACGAGTCGGAAAATCAACGATTGCAGAGCATTTTGCACAGAATGAATATAAGTCATACATTTTAATCGATTTTTCAAAAACAACAGATAATATATGTGACTGTTTCAATGATATAGGAAACATGAATATGTTTTTCCTGAGATTACAGGCTGAAACAGGAGTAACTTTGTATGAGCATGAATCATTGATTATTTTTGATGAGGTCCAGCTCTTTCCGAAAGCAAGACAGGCCATAAAACATCTGGTAGCAGATGGCAGATACAATTATCTGGAGACAGGTTCTTTGATATCCATAAAGAAAAACGTAAAAGATATTTTAATCCCATCAGAGGAAATGAAAATACAGGTAAACCCTATGGATTACGAGGAGTTCTGTATGGCTACTGGCGATAACTATGAACTTTTACAACAAATTTATCATGTGAATTCGGCTATTGGGCAGGCAACAAATCGTAAATTAATGAGAGATCTGAGAATCTATATGGCTGTGGGAGGTATGCCACAGGCAGTGGAAGCTTATCTGGAAGGGAAAAACTTTTCGGAAATTGATCTGGTAAAAAGACAGATCATAGCCCTTTACGAAGAAGACTTTAAAAAGATTGATGCATCGGGGAGAATATCTGCATTGTATCATTCCATTCCGGCTCAGTTGGCAAAAGATTCACGAAAATATAGAATTACAACGGCCATAGGAAAGAGAGGCAATACGAAGGCAGATGAATTGTTATACGAGCTGATGGATTCTAAAACAATTTTATCATGCTATAATTCAACAGATCCAAGAGTCAGTCTGACAGACACAAAAGACTTTGACAGTTATAAATTATACCTTTCGGATACAGGATTATTCGTGACATTGATGTTTATCGACCGACCAGTAACGGAAAATGACGTATATGCAAAATTATTATCTGACAAATTACCGGCAAATCTGGGATATCTTTATGAAAACCTTGTTGCTCAAATGATTGTAGCGTCTGGCAGAGAACTTTATTATCATACATGGGAGAAAAAAGAAAGTACACATTATTATGAAGTTGATTTTCTGATTTCAGAAGGAAGTAAGATAAATGCTTTTGAGATAAAATCTTCCGGGTCGGGAAAGCATGAGTCGATCAAGATGTTTTACAAAAAGTTTTCGAAGAATGTGCATAACATATATTTGCTGTCGCAGAAAGATGTTGGTAAAGAGGAAAATTTATTATTAAAACCGTTTTATCTGATGCCTTTTTTGACATAATAAACTCGGAAGTTACAAGATGTTATCTGAAGGTGATAAAGTTGCAAACAAAAATAGCCGAAACTGTCTGTTGTGTGGTCGCTTTCTCATTATATGCATAAAGAAAACGGGCTACACAGGGACATTCAAAATAAGTCCGGGTGTCGTCCGTTTTCTGCGCTTATGTATTTATTTTATTTATTCGTCCAGCTTAATCTTCTCTTTCAGAACCACACAGGCAGCCAGATCGCCGATGACGTTGACACAGGTGGCACCCATATCACACAGGGTGTTGATACTGATGTAGACACCCATAACGCCGGCCGGAAGACCGGCCATGGTAGCAAGAGCTGCGAAAGAAGCAATGGCTCCGCCGGGGATACCCGGAGTTCCCACAGAAAGGAGAACGTTGGCTAACAGGATGATGATCATCATGCTGATGCTTACGTTAATACCGCAGGCATTAGCGAAGAACATGATCATAAAGGACATCAGGATGGATACCGCATCCATGTTGACGGTTGCTCCCAGAGGAATGGTGATACTGGTGATCTTGTTGGAGACACCGAGTTCTTCTTCCACACACTGTTTGCTGATCGGGATGGTTGCGGAACTGGAACAGGTTCCGAAGGCATTCAGAGCAGCAGGCATGATGGCCTTGAAGAATTTGACCGGGTTTGTCTTACCAAGAAGTTTTACGGATCCTCCATAGATGATCAGTGCAAATCCGTAGAAAGTCACATACAGAATGATCAGCTGGGTAGCAAGAGACAGGATCGTCTTGGTTCCGTTGGCTTCTACAACCGGTACGATGGTACAGAAGACACCGATCGGGGTAAAATACATCACGGTGCTGATGATCTTCAGACATACCTCGTTACAGGAATCAATCAGATGTAACAGAGGTTCACCTTTTTCTTTGATCGCCAACAGGGTAAAACCGATGATAACGGCAAATACCAGAACCTGAAGCATATTTCCGTTGGCAAAAGCAGCTACCGGATTGGACGGGATCAGATTTTTTACAGTATCCAGGATGCTGGTCATCTCGGTAGCCTGGATATCGGAAGTTGCCATCTCGAAGTTAACTCCTTTTCCAAGGCGGATCAGACGTGGGATGATCAGTCCTGCCAGACTGGCAAGTCCGGTGGTACACAGGAAAAAGATCATGGAATAACCGGTAATCTTTCCGGTGGTACGGGCATTACCGATACTGGTGATACCCATGATGATGGAACAGAAGACCAGAGGGAAGATCATCATATTCAGTGCATTCATATAGATGCTTCCCAGAAGACTGGTGACGGTCAGTACAGGTTCAAATCGTCCAGCCAGAAAAAGTCCGGTCAGAATACCGAGAATCAGGCCGATAAAGATTGCACCTGTGATATGTTTTTGATACCACGTATAAAACTTTTTCATAGATTTCCTCCTCTAAAAAAAATATGAAATATTCTACCATAAAGATATTAAGCAAATATTACACAAAAATTACACGGAGAAATATTTTGAAGAAATATTGACGGAAAACGGGTATCTGGCATATAATAACACCGATTATATTGCGATATGTTTTTGACAATGTTGTGATATAATTCCTTTATCTGACAAATAAGCCAAAATGATATCATCGAAGATGAGCTTACATGCATTTTGGTCCGTACCTGTGAAGGTATGGAACAGTTACGAAAACGCAATGATTCAGCGGCTGTCGGAAGGCAGCGGACAAGAGGAGGCAAACATGAACAAATATGTGGAAAATCCTTCTGCATGGACTGCACCGGTGATCCCGGAGAAGATCCCACAGGGTGACATGCCAGGAGACAAGATCGAGATTGGTGAAGATCACATCAACAAAGCAAACCTGATCTTCAGAGAACTTTTAGGACAGATCAGAGAACTGAAAAAAGAAGACGCAGACCGCAAGATCGTACTGACTGTATGCGGTGGATCCGGAGTAGGAAAATCAGAGACCGCTTCTCTGCTTTCTTTCTATTTTAATCAGATTGGCATGAAAGCCTATACACTGTCCGGAGATAACTATCCGCACAGAATTCCAAAGTACAACGATGCAGAACGTCTTCATGTATTTCGTGAGAGCGCGATCCGCGGTATGGTAAAAGACGGAACATTTACAAAAGAAAGATTCGACATCATCCATGAAAGACAGATTGCAGGAATGGATGCAGATCCGAAGCTGAAAGAGAGCTACGACTGGTATGAATCTTATCTGGAGAATGGTAAGACAGGCCTGAGAGGGTATCTTGGTACCCTGAATGAAATCGATTTCAAAGAAGTGGAAGAAATCGTTGAAAGCTTTAAAAACAAGGCAGAAAAGATCTGGCTGAAACGGATGGGAAGAGAAGATACCGAACTGTGGTATGAAGAAGTGGATTTCTCTGATACCGAGATCCTGATCATCGAGTGGACACACGGAAACAGTGACAATTACAAGGGTGTAGATATCCCGGTTCTGTTAAACAGTACTCCGCAGGAGACTATGGCACACAGAAAAGCAAGAAACCGTGACGGTGCTGTAGACAGCCCATTTACCACCATGGTACTGGAACTGGAACAGGATATGCTGGAGAGCCAGGCTCATAAAGCGAAAGTGATCGTATCCAAAGCAGGAAAACTGTTATCCTATGACGAATACAAAGAGATCATGGATCAGGGAAGAATATAAGGAGAGAGAAGCATGAGTAAAATGACCGTTACAGCAGATGCAAAACCGATGTTAAATGCATATCCGGACAGCGTAGGCGGAACCCTCAGTGATATCACCGGATTTTTACAGAAACCGGAATTAAAGGATGTATTTTCTTCCTTCTATATTCTGCCCAGCGTATTTAATACAGATCTTGATCGCGGGTTCTCTGTAATCGATTACACATTGAATGAAGAACTGGCAGATAAAAAAGATCTGGAAGCACTGGAAGAACTGGGAATTAATCTGAAACTGGATTTTATCCTGAACCATGCTTCTGTATTATCCAGACAGTTTCAGGATATCCTGAAAAACGGCGACGACTCCAAATACCGTGATTTCTTTATCGACTGGAACAAGTTCTGGGAAGGAAAGGGAACCATGACTGAAGAAGGATATATCCAGCCGGATCAGGAACTGATCGAGCATATGTTCTTCCGTAAACCGGGGCTTCCCATCCTGATGGTACGTTTCCCGGACGGAAAAAATGTGCCTTACTGGAATACGTTCTACCAGGAAATTAAATATCCGGTACTGGATGCACAGGATATTATGCAGGTGGCAAAGGTACAGTATTACAAAGCAGATCTGATCGCGAAGAAAGTCAATGAGGAGATTGCAGCAGGTAAAAAGCCGTCAGAACTCAGCATTGATACTTTCTGTAAAGACAGCGTGGTAGAACTTCTGGAGAGCAAGAGAAAATATCTGGGACAGATGGATCTGAATATCAAATCTCCACTGGTATGGGAGTTTTATGACGAAACACTGAAGACGCTGGCTGCATATGGAGCAAAGATCGTGCGTCTGGACGCATTTGCTTATGCACCGAAGGAGCCGGGAGAAAAAAACTTCCTGAATGAGCCGGGAACATGGGAAGTACTGGAAAAAGTACGAAAACTGGCAGACAAATACAATCTGACCCTTCTTCCGGAGATCCATGCAAGCTACGGAGAGAAGAACTATGAACAGATTGCAAAACAGGGTTACATGACCTACGATTTCTTCCTTCCGGGAATGATCATCGATGCACTGGAAAGCGGCAACGGTTCCACTCTGGAAAAATGGGCAAAAGAACTGATGGAAAAAGAAATCCATGTAGTCAATATGCTGGGCTGCCACGATGGAATCCCGCTTCTGGATCTGAAGGGGCTGATTCCGGAAGAAAGAATCCAGCAGATCATCGACACTGTTGTTGCAAGAGGCGGATATGTGAAAGATCTTCATGGTCAGAAAAATGTATATTATCAGGTAAATGCAACGTATTACAGTGCACTGGGCGAAGATGACAAAAAAATGCTTATGGCCAGAGCACTGCAGATGTTCATGCCTGGAAAACCGCAGGTATGGTACTTGGATCTTTTCGCTGGCAAGAACGACCACGAGGCTGTTAAACGTGCCGGTGCCGGCGGTCATAAAGAAATCAACCGTACCAATCTGTCCGCAGCACAGATCGAAGAACTGATGAAGACAGATATCGTAAAAGAACAGTTGAAACTTCTGCATTTTAGAAACGTATCCAAAGCGTTCGGCTTTGATGCAGAACTTGCAGTATCCACAGAAGGTGAAATCATTACCTTCATCTGGACAAACCAGGGCGAGAGTGCAACACTGCGCGCAAATCTGAAGACTTTTGAGTACGAGATTACAGATTCTGAGGGAATCTACGCATAAGGGGATCAGGCAGTGATGTGAGGGAGTAAAAGAAATAAGGGAAAACAGGGCGAACGCTGAGAGGAAAGCAGCTTCGCCCTGTTTTTTCGTTGCACTGCATATCAATAATTGAGCCAGTGAACCGTAACAGTGAACCAATTTTCCATGATATTTAAAGTTCATTGCGCTGGAAAAATATACAGGGATGGCGTATACTGAAAGAAAGTATGATTCCGGGAAAATGAGGCGGAAATACGAAAGAGGAAAGGGAAGCGGGGGAACATATGGAACCTATGAAAAAGGGACATCACCGTCTGGAAGTGATGTCACATTATTATGGAAAACGGATACAGCAGGATATGAGCAACTTTGTCAAATGGATCCTGCTGGCACTTCTGATCGGTGGAGTGGTTGGCGGTGCCAGCAGTTTATTTGCCGGGTGTCTGAGCTGGGTGACACAGTTTCGGGCAGACAGACCGGCGGTTGTTTTATTATTGCCTTTTGGTGGTCTGTTGATTGTATTTTTATATCAGAAGATTGGAAAAGAGGACAGAGGAACAAACCAGGTACTCTCTACGATCCGGTCTCAGGATGAGGTCCCGCTTCGTTCAGCACCACTGATTTTTATCGCTACAGCATTGACACATCTGCTTGGTGGCTCAGCAGGCCGGGAAGGTGCGGCGATCCAGCTTGGAGGAAGTATCGGAAATCAACTGGGACGGTGGATTCATCTGGATGAGGAAGACCGCCATGTGATCGTTATGTGCGGGATGAGTGCTGCGTTTTCGGCTGTTTTCGGTACGCCGATGGCGGCAGCGGTATTTGCTATGGAAGTGGTCAGCGTAGGTGTGATGTACTATGCGGCTTTGCTGCCCTGTGTGGTGGCATCGCTGGTTGCTTATGATTTTGCGGGAAGTTTCGGAATCCATCCGGAGAACTTTCATGTCACGGGAATCCCGGCATTTTCAATGGAAAACGGGATTAAAATGGGCATCATCGCCGTAGGCTGCGGTGCAGTCAGTATCCTTTTTTGTCTGTTACTGGAATATGTGAGCAAGGGATATGATAAATGGCTGAAAAATCCATATCTGCGTGTCTTCGCGGCGGGCTGTCTGGTAGTAGTCCTGTACTGGATCCTTGGGACAGATCGGTATATGGGTGCGGGTAATCAGCTGATCGAGCAGGCAGTGGAACATGGACAGACGCAGACCTTTGACTTTTTCTGGAAAATGCTTCTGACAGCACTGGCGATGCGTGCAGGTTTTCGAGGGGGGGAGATCGTTCCTTCATTTGCCATTGGTGCCACTTTTGGCTGTCTGGCAGGACAGATAATGGGATTTTCACCGTCTTTAAGTGCAGCCGCCGGGATGACCGCTGTGTTCTGCGGTGTGACGAACTGCCCGGTTACTTCTATACTAATAGCCTTTGAGTTGTTTGGCTTCCAGGGCGTTTCGTATTATCTGCTGGCTGTGGCGGTCAGCTATGCAGTGTCCGGATATTACGGGCTGTATAAAGACCAGACGATCGTGTACTCAAAATATAAGGCGAAATATGTAAACCGGCATACGAAGACCTGATAACTAATTGAAAAACGAACTTCTACCTTGATGTTGTGGCAAACAAAGTAAGGGCGGAAGTTCGTTTTTCATTTACGTGGGCAACGAGTCAAAGTCCGTGCTTCCATGAGACCTGATACATTGTTTTCGAAATAACTGAATCATTCATTTGTCTGTGAGACGATGTACCAGACGAATGTCACGGAAGGACACAAAATCTTCACAAAAAAAATCAGCACTCCCCCTTGACGAGTGCTGATTGAAGTGTTATATTACATCTAGAACAAAGGAAGGGAACAAAAAGAACGAAGAAAAAGTTCGAAAGCTCCTGAAGCATCCCAGTTCCAAAGAAACAAGGTAATAATACATGATGAATAAAAAGGAGAGATGACTTATGTTGATGCCTAGTATTTTTGGAGAGAATTTGTTTGATGACTTTTTTGATGATTATTTTCCGTTCGATACCGACAAGGAACTGCACAAAGCAGAGAAAAAACTGTATGGCAGAAGAGCCGGACATGTGATGAAAACCGATATCAAAGAAAAAGACAATGGATATGAATTTGAAATAGATCTTCCGGGATTTGCCAAAGATGAAGTAAAGGTTTCTCTGGAAAATGGTTATATGACCATCGAGGCAGCCAAAGGCCTTGATAAAGACGAGAAAGAAAAAGAAACCGGAAAATATATCCGTAAAGAACGTTATGCAGGTGCCTGCACACGTAGCTTCTATGTGGGAGAGGAAGTAGATCCGGGTGAGATCAAAGCCGAATTCAAACATGGTATTCTGAAACTGTTCGTTCCGAAGAAAGAAGCAAAACCGGCAGTGGAAGAAAACAAATACATCGCCATTGAAGGATAATATCTGAATCAGGTAACTATTAACCATACGGTTTGCCGGATGGCAGACGGTAGCACATTTATATATAATACTTAACAAAACCTCTTTGTAGAAGGCTGCTAAGCAATCAGTTTGGAGGAAAAGATAAATGAATACTTTAAAAGCTGAAAAAAGAAGCATGGACGTCAAAGCAAAGAAATTAAGAAGAGAAGGCTATGTCACAGGTAATCTGTTTGGCAGAGAGATTGAAGGATCTCTTCCGATCAAGATGACGAAAAAGGCAGTAGATCAGCTGCTGAAGACGGACAACAAAGGAAGTCAGGTTATGCTGGAAGTAGACGGCAAGACCTACGATGCACTGATCAAAGAGGTTGATTATAATGCAATGGCAAACCGCGTGGATGAGATGGATTTCCAGGCACTGGTAAGTACCGAGAAAGTACATTCCGTAGCGGAAATCGTTCTGCTCAACCATGAGAAAGTAGAGGCAGGTGTTCTGCAGGAAGATCTGGAAGAGATTTCTTATAAGGCACTGCCTGCTGACCTGGTGGATAAAGTTCAGGTGGATGTCGGTGAGATGAAGATCGGTGATGTGATCAAAGTCAAAGATCTGGAGATCGCCAAGAATCCGAACATCGATCTGAAAACGGATCCGGAAGCAGTTGTTGTATCCTGCACCGCAGTTCACAACAGTGTACCGGAACCGGAGACAGCTGAAGAGGCTGAATAATACAAAAATCAAGTAAATAAAAACACAAACAGGGCGAATCGTTCGAAAGAGCGATTCGCCCTGTTTAGTGTCTTACAAAAACTGTTTTTCAGTAAATCGGGAACACTCTGCGAAGATGCACGCGGCATCATATTCTTTATTCTCTGCTTTTTAGGACAAATTCATTTTTTTTCACTTCCAACAGCCCGTCCTTCTGCATTTTCCCAATTTCTTTCGAAAGCGCACTCCGGTCCACACTGAGATAGTCAGCGAGCTGCTGGCGGTTGAAGGCGATGGTGATCTCAGGCGATCCGGTGAGCAGTTCCTGATAGGAAAGATAGGCGAGCAGCCGTTCACGGATGGTTTTCGGTGTGGTGTGCAGGATCCGGCGGGAAAGCTGCAGGTTACTGGTTGCCATGATGCGGAGCAGATTTTCAATCATCTGCTGGTGATGACTGCATGGTTTTTCACAGGTATGCAAAATCTTCGGAACATCCAGAAATAAAATCTGACTGGGCGTGACGGATACGACATTGACCATCAGCGGTTCCGAAGGGGAACAGGCGTAGGCTTCGCCGAAAAGCTGTCCGGGTCCGACGTGATTCAGGATATTTTTACTGCCCCAGAAATCGTCAATTTCAATATGAACAGAACCTTCCAGTACGATTCCTACAGAGGTAATAGATTCACCGGCACAAAAGATCATTTCCCCTTTGGAAAACGACCGGATCTGTCCGGAGAGACAATGCAGAATAGACGGAATTTCCTCCGGTTTCACACCATAAAACAGGGGGATTTTTTTTAATATTGGAAAATCCATTTTTTCTCCTTTTTGTGGTTAAAACAACATATTTTTATCTGATATTATAGTATCCTCTGTTTGTAAACGCAAGGGAGCTGTTGCAAAGAGAAGAAGGACAGCATAACAGAGACAGAAATGCATTTGTGTAAAATCAGATATAGAGAGATTTCAGGAGTGCATACAGAAAATAAGGAGGAATCGAATATGATCCGAAGAGTGATTCAGATAGAGGAAGATAAATGTAACGGTTGTGGTGCCTGTGCTAAGGCCTGTCACGAAGGGGCAATCGGTATGGTAAACGGGAAAGCAAAACTGATGCGTGACGATTACTGTGATGGACTGGGGGATTGCCTTCCGGTATGTCCGATGGATGCGATTCATTTTATTGAACGGGAAGCGGAAGCTTATGACGAGGCGGCAGTGCTGAAAAATAAAGAAGAAAAGGCGAAAGCGGAGCGTTCCCGTCTGCGTCAGTGGCCGGTACAGATCAAATTACTGCCGGTGCATGCACCTTTTTATGAGGAAGCGAACCTGCTGATCGCGGCAGACTGTACAGCATACGCTTATGCGAAGTTCCACGATGAATTTTTAAAAGATCGTGTGGTGCTGGTGGGATGTCCGAAACTTGACAGCACCGATTATGCCGTTAAACTGGCAGAGATCATCCGGCAGAATGAGGTGCAGAGTATCACTGTTGTCCGCATGGAGGTTCCATGTTGCGGAGGACTTGAGATGGCGGCAAAACGTGCCCTTGAAGCGAGCGGAAAACGGCTGCCATGGCAGGTGATCACGGTCGGAACTGACGGTACGATCCGGGAGTAACGGGCAGAACGTTTTCCAGGCAGACGGATGGGAAAAACCAAACGGTGTAATCCGTGAGGCTATCTGTGCGAGAGACATAGTACGAAGGATAAAAGCAGAAAAATTAGGGATACTTATGAGATAGATAAGGTAAAAGTAAAGAAAACGATAAAAAAACTGATAAAAGGAGTACAAAAAATGGAGAAAAATATGTTTTGTTTTCAGTGTGAGCAGACAGCAGGATGCAATGGATGTACCGGAAAGCGCGGAGTATGCGGAAAGACGGCTGATGTAGCAAAGGCGCAGGATGAGCTGACAGGGGCACTGATCGGCCTTGCGAAGACCTGCGGCAACAATCCGAAGACCGCTGATACCGACCGGGTGATCATCGAGGGATTATTTACAACACTGACCAATGTAAGTTTCAACGAAGAGACGATTCGTGTGATGATCGAGCGTGTGGAAGAGGAAAAAAGCAGAATCGCACCGGGATGCGGAACCTGTGTGGCAAAATGTGGAAATACAGACAATTATGATATGGAACAAATCTGGAATGCAGACGAGGATATCCGGTCGTTAAAATCCCTGTTATTATTCGGCATCCGGGGTGTTGCAGCGTATGCATACCATGCGATGGTACTTGGATATCAGTCGGAAGAAGTGAACTTCTTCTTATATAAAGCACTGGCTACGTTGTCTATGGATCTTGGCATGGAAGAACTTCTCCCGGTGGTTCTGGAGACGGGAAAAGTTAATCTGACCTGTATGGAACTGCTGGATCGTGCCAACACAGAGACTTACGGAATCCCGAAACCTACAGAGGTTTCAATGAAAGTGGAAAAAGGGCCGTTTATTGTGGTTACCGGTCACGATCTGCGCGATCTGAAGCTGCTTCTGGAACAGACCGAAGGAAAGGGCATCAATATCTATACCCATGGCGAGATGCTTCCGGCACACGCATACCCGGAACTGAAAAAATACGGTCATCTGAAAGGAAACCTCGGAACGGCATGGCAGAACCAGCAGAAAGAATTTGCTGATCTTCCGGGAGCCATTCTGTTTACGACCAACTGTCTGATGCCACCGAAGGAGAGCTACGCAGACCGCGTCTTTTCCACGGAAGTAGTTTCTTATCCGGGTGTGGTACATGTAGATGACGGAAAAGATTTCACACCGGTGATCGAAAAGGCACTGGAACTTGGAGGATTTGGGGAAGACAGGCAGTATAAGGGAATCAACGGTGGAGAAAAGCTGACCACCGGTTTCGGACACGGAACGATCCTGCAGGCAGCAGATCAGATCGTGGATGCGGTAAAGGCAGGAGCGATCCGGCATTTCTTTTTGGTCGGCGGCTGCGACGGAGCAAAAAAAGGCAGAAACTATTATACGGAATTCGTAAAACAGACACCGTCCGATACGATCATTCTTACGCTGGCGTGTGGAAAATACCGGTTTAACGATCTGGATCTCGGAAGCATCGGCGGTTTCCCTCGGATCATGGATATGGGACAGTGTAACGATGCCTACGGAGCCATCAAAGTGGCAGTCGCACTTGCACAAGCTTTCGACTGCGGAGTCAATGAACTTCCGCTTTCCATGGTGCTTTCCTGGTACGAGCAGAAGGCGGTGTGTATCCTGCTGACACTTCTGCACCTTGGAATCAAAAATATTTATCTCGGACCGTCTCTCCCGGCATTCCTGTCTCCCAATGTGCTGCAGTATCTGGTAGAAAATTATCAGATCAGCCCGATCGGGGATCCGAAGGAAGATCTGGAGAAAATGCTAGAGCGTGTTTGAAAAATCATTCCCGCAATCTGCACGCCCCATTTTGCGGCATATTTTGCCCGAATTCAGTTGCCGTAGCCCGCTACGGCGCCTTCATCCGGACAAAATCTTCCACAAATCGTGACGCACATCTTGCAGAAAGCCTTTTTCAAACATGCTCTAGGATAATGGGCAGCATTTTTTAAAGAAAAATCTCCGGCAATTTGTAAACGATTGCCGGAGATTTTAGAATTTCTATGGGGATTTTGCTCCTTGACAGGAAATAGCCAGGTCAGTATAATCTGAAACTGGTACTACCAGTGAAAGGAGAAATAAATATTTTGAAGCACGTAAGACAGTTTTGTATGATATTGTTGTTCTCGTTTATCGGCGAGTTTTTCCGTATGGTGATTCCACTTCCGGTTCCGGCCAGTGTGTATGGGCTGGTATTGCTGCTGGCTGCACTTCTTACCGGTGTCATAAAGCTGGATCAGGTAGAGGGAGCCGCTGATTTTCTGATAGAAATTATGCCGGTTATGTTTATCCCGGCGGCAGTAGGACTTTTGAATGCATGGGATGTGCTGCGACCGGTCGTGGTTCCGGTGGTTGTAGTGACGGTAGTAACAACTGTACTTGTCATGGGAGTGACCGGACAGGTGACACAGCGGGTGATCCGCTGGGAGAGAAAACGTAAGGAGGGAAAAGAAAAATGAAAGATTTCCTGACAAATTCCGTATTTTTTGGTGCGGTGATCAGTCTGGTAGCCTATGAGATCGGAACTCTTCTGAAAAAGAAATTTAAACTGGCAATTTTTAATCCGTTGTTGATTGCAGTCATCTGCGTGATGGCGGTGCTGATTCTGTTTCATATTGATTATGATACCTATAACGAAGGTGGACAGTATATCAGTTATCTGTTGACACCGGCGACGGTCAGTCTGGCTGTCCCCCTCTATCGACAGATTGAACTGCTGAAGAATAATATCAAAGCCGTTGCAGCGGGCATTCTGTCCGGGGTGCTGGCAAGTATGGTCGGTGTTTACATCCTGGCGCGGGCGTTCCATCTGAACTCTCAGTTGTATGTAACTCTGCTTCCGAAATCCATTACTACAGCCATTGGTATGGGGGTATCGGAAGAACTTGGCGGTGTGGTAACTATTACCGTAGCAGTTATCGTCATTACGGGTGTCCTTGGAAATGTGATTTCAGATCTTGTCTGTAAGCTCTTTCGTCTGGAAGAACCGGTGGCAAAAGGACTGGCTCTTGGAACTGCCGCTCATGCCATCGGAACAGCAAAAGCGATGGAGCTGGGTGAGATCGAGGGTGCGATGAGCAGTCTTGCAATTGCTGTGGCAGGTTTGCTGACGGTGGTAACATCTTCTGTTTTTGCAAGTCTGATGTAAAAATATGTCGGGTATTTTTGTCCGGAAATCATGCCGGCTGTGGGTCTGGCAGGGAAGAAAAGTAAGAAAGTGAGAAAAACAGTTGGATAAGGAAAGTGTACAGGCAACTTCACCAAAAGCCTATGACCAGGTACTGGAATATTTGAAAACACTGATAAAAAACAAAGATATTTCTTATGGCGGGAAGATACCCTCCGAGCGGGAACTGATGGAAACACTGAGGATTTCCCGAAATTCGGTCCGGGAAGCACTACGGATCCTGGAGCATACAGGCGTTCTGGAAAGCCGCCACGGCAAGGGAAATTTTCTGGTAAACCGGATGGGAGAAAGCCTCAGCAGTGTTTTTTCTATGCTGGTTCTGATGGAAGAGAGTAATTACCGGGAAGTCAATCAGCTTCGGTCAGTTCTGGAAAGACAGGCGTATGTGCAGGCTTGCGCGCTGATTTCAGAGGAAGGAAAGGAAAAAGCAGGAGCGATTATCAACCGGATGGAAAACGGAGATCTTGAGGAACGGATGCGCTCGGATCATGAACTGCACCACCTGGTATTTGAGTATTCGCAGAACCGGCTTCTGATTCTTCTGATGGATGCCTTGTCTGAGATCATACGCTCAGAGGGTGAGGTGGTTTTGCGGCAGGCGGCATCCATTGATACGGAAGAATGGATTGCACTTCATAAGAATATTGCCATCTGTCTTATTGAGGGAAATATTCAGGAAGGGCTTTTGGCATTGGAAGAACATTATGAATGGCTTGAACGTGACATCAAAATGTGATAGGATACAAAAGGAGATTTATGACTGTGCAAAGGTAAAGTGGTGAACACAAAGTGCAGTCTCAGAACGTGATCCCCGAAAACCGCCGGTACGGAGGCGGAAATATGCATGATCGGAGTCTCTTCTGACAAAGCAGGTACAGAAAGATTCCGGAAATAGATAGGAGAGTACAGGAGGAATTAGCGATGAAAAAAATAAGAATCGGTATTGCAGGTTATGGCAATCTGGGAAAAGGCGTTGAGATGGCGATCCGTCAGAATGAAGATATGGAACTGGCAGGTGTATTTACCAGAAGAGATCCTGCAACAGTAACTGTCAAAACACCTGGCGCAAAAGCATACACCATGGAAGATGCAAAGAATATGAAGGATCAGATCGATGTTATGATCATCTGTGGCGGAAGTGCTACAGACCTTCCAAAACAGACGCCGGAACTGGCAAAAGATTTTAATGTCATCGACAGTTTTGATACCCATGCAAACATTCCACAGCATTTTGCAAATGTAGATGCAGCCGCAAAAGAAAATGGTCATCTGGCTATGATCTCTGTAGGCTGGGATCCGGGTCTGTTTTCTCTGAACCGTATCTATGCAGAATCCATTCTGCCAAACGGAAAAACCTATACATTCTGGGGTAAAGGCGTAAGCCAGGGACACTCTGATGCAATCAGAAGAATCCCGGGTGTAAAACGTGGTATTCAGTATACTGTTCCGGTGGAAGAAGCGATGGATCAGGTAAGAGCCGGAAAACAGCCGGAACTGACAACACGTCAGAAACACACCAGAGAGTGCTTCGTAGTTGCCGAGGAAGGTGCTGATAAAAAACAGATCGAAGAATCTATCAAAACTATGAAAAACTATTTTGATGAATACGATACCACAGTAAACTTTATCTCTGAAGAAGAATTTGATGCTGTTCATAACAAGATGCCTCACGGTGGATTTGTTATGAGAAGTGGTATGACCGGTGAAAATGAAAATACCCATCAGATGATCGAATATTCTCTGAAACTGGAATCCAATCCGGAATTTACTTCCAGTGTACTGGTTGCTTACGCAAGGGCACTGAGCCGTATGAAAGCAGAAGGAATGACAGGATGTAAGACGGTCTTTGATGTAGCTCCGGCATATCTTTCCCCGCTGAGCGCAGACGAGATTCGTGCACATCTGCTGTAAAAATAGAAGAACAAAAGACAGAAAGAAGAGCTGGCTGTTAAAAAACGGTCACTCTTCTTTTTTCGTGAGCAACAAGTAAAAAAATACCACCCGACACAGAAAAAAGTGTCAGATGGTGTTTGTGTGATGATTTTATTTAAAATTGGTAACTGTGAAGGTACTGAAATTGAACATAAAAAATTGCGGGAGCAGGATTTGAACCTGCGACCTTCGGGTTATGAGCCCGACGAGCTTCCAGACTGCTCCATCCCGCGTTATCAATTATATTATATGCTTATGCTGTGGATTTGTCAAATAGTACTGGAAGAATGGAAGTAACCGTGTTACACTTTGAAAAGAACAGGAATAAAGTGATGAGCTGGAAAGGGGTTATGTATGAATCTGATTAAGAAATGTCTGAACCGGGTTTTTGTGGAGGGACTCAGTGGAATGGCACTGGGACTTTTTGCAACACTGATCATCGGAACGATCATCCAGCAGATCGGGACGCTTGCAGGAGGATCCATCGGGACACTGATCTATGCGGTGGGGAAAATGGCAGCCGGGTTAACCTGTGCCGGGATCGGTGTGGGGGTAGCGTATAAGTTTCAGGAATCTCCAATGGTTGTACTGTCAGCAGCTACCAGTGGTATGATCGGTGGCTATGCTTCGAAGGTACTGGCCGGAACATTATTGGTGGATGGTAATCTGGCACTCCAGGGACCGGGAGAACCTCTCGGTGCCTTTATTGCCGCGTATGTAGGTATTGAAGTCGGTCATCTGATTGCAGGAAAAACAAGGCTGGACATTATTTTGGTTCCGTTGCTTTCTATTGGTACGGGCTCTGCCGTGGGTGTTCTGGTGGGGCCTTCCATTTCTTCTTTTATGACGTGGCTCGGTGGTCTGATCAACTGGGGAACGGAGCAACAGCCATTTTTGATGGGAATTGTGGTATCCGTTCTGATGGGCATGATCCTGACATTGCCGATCAGTTCAGCAGCATTAGGTGTAATCCTGAATCTGTCCGGGCTGGCAGCAGGAGCCGCTACTGTGGGATGTTGCTGTAATATGATAGGATTTGCAGTGGCGAGTTTCCGGGAAAACGGTGTGGGCGGTCTGATCGCACAGGGTGTGGGAACTTCCATGCTGCAGGTGCCGAATATCGTTAAAAAACCACTGATCTGGCTTCCGGTGATTCTGTCGAGCGCTGTGCTTGGCCCGGTTTCCACAATGTTGTTTCATATGACGAACAATGCGACAGGTTCAGGGATGGGCTCTGCCGGCTTTGTTGGTCAGATCATGACCTGGCAGGTGATGGCACAGACGGAACATCCGGTTGTAGTATTGCTGAAGATTGTTGTGATACAGTTTATGCTGCCGGCAGTTCTTACAGTGGTATTTACACAGTTTATGAGAAAACATAATTTTATCAAGGACGGAGATATGAAACTGGATCTGTAAAAGGAGCGGTATGACATAGAGGAGACAATATGATTTTACTGATTATTATACCGGTTTATATATCTTTAAACCTTTATATCCTTCATCGGGTGCACAAGTGGTTGACAGCGTGTTCCGAACGTTTTCACTCCAGAAAGTTTGCAGTGCCATATATTGTAATTTATTCCCTGTTGGCACTCTCACTGTTATTTGCATTCCTTCTTCCTTCTTCAGAATTGCAGGTACTGGTAAAGCGTATCAGTAATTACTGGCTGGGAACTTTTGCATACATTCTGATATTTATTGCAGTTGCAGATATCCTGCGGCTGGTACTGAAGAAAATACCGGGGAAAATACATGATTTCTTTTTTAGTAAAGTTGGATATGTATTCGTGGGAATTCTTCTGACTGCATTGATTGGAGGAATCAGTGCTTATGGTATCGTGCATTCTAATATCGTAAAAGTCAAACCATATGAAGTGACGATCCGGAAAAACTGTGGAGACAACAGGGATCTGAAAGTGGTACTGGTTGCGGATCTGCATCTTGGTTATAGTGTGGGAAACGGGCAGATGCAGCGGATGGTGAAAAAGATTAATGATCAGAATGCAGATCTGGTGGTATTTGCCGGGGATATTTTTGATAATGAATATGAAGCCGTGCAGAACCCGGACAGGATCGCAAAGACACTGGCGGGAATTAAGAGCAGATATGGTTCGTTTGGTGTGTTTGGCAATCATGATGTGACAGAGCGATTACTTGGTGGATTTTCTGTGGCGTCTCAGGCTAAAGAGATGCGTGATCCACGATTTGAAGAATTTGCAAAAAAAGCAAAGATCCGGATTCTGGATGACGAAGTGATGCTGATCGATGATGCTTTTTATCTGGTGGGAAGAAAAGATGCGCAAAAGCCGGGTGACGGAACTAAAAATCGCATAGAGCCGGAAGTGATTCTGAGTGGTCTGGATAAGGCTAAACCGATCATTGTTCTGGAACATCAGCCGAAACAACTGAAAGAACTTGAGACAGCGGGTGCAGATATGCAGTTATGTGGACATACCCATGATGGCCAGATGTTCCCGGGAAATCTGACTGTCAAACTGATGTGGGAAAATGCCTGTGGTTATCTGAAAAAAGGGAACCTGCACAGTATCGTAACTTCCGGGGTTGGTGTCTGGGGACCGGCGATGCGTGTCGGTACCGACTGCGAGATCTGTCCGATCACGATTCATTTTCAGGGATGAGTTTCGAACCATGCCTGTATAAAAGTATGAATCAGGAAACGGTACAACAGAATGGAAGAAAGAAGGAGTTAGTGAGAGATGACAGCTAAGAAAAAGAAAAAAGGTGGGGGAATCTTCTGGAAACTGCTGTTTCTGGTTGCACTGTGTGTATTCTGCTTCTCTATGTATCAGCTGGTAAATATCTATCTGGGGTATAAAAAAGGAGTGGATGAATATCATGCTGTGGCAGAAGCAACAACGGTGCAGAGCAGTGAACCGTTGGAAGTGGTGGAAGAGAAGAAAGATGAGGAAGGAAATCTGATACCGGAGGAAGAACTTACCGTCAATCCGCCGGAAGTGGATTTTGACGCATTAAAAGCAATCAATGGCGATGTAGTGGGATGGCTGGAGCTGGAGGCAATTCCATCTATCAGTTATCCAATTGCCCAAGGAGAAGATAATGAATATTATCTGCACCGGACAATTAAAAAGACTTATAATTTTGCGGGGTCTGTATTTATTGATTCTACCAATGCATCTGATTTTTCTGATTGCAATACCATCATCTATGGTCATAATATGAAAAACGGTTCAATGTTCGGAAAACTAAAACAGATGTACGAAAGTAAAAAATACAAAGACAGCAAATACCTGTGGATCTGTACGCCGAACGGAAAATACAGATATGAGATTTTTTCCATGCAGTATGCAAAGGTGGGCAGTGATGTATATACATTGTTCAGTGCACATGATGAACAGTTTGAGGCTTATGTGAAGAAGATGGCAAAACAGTCGAAGGTGGATATGAAGGCACTGGGACTTGGAAAAGATGATTATGTGGTAACATTGTCTACCTGTACTTCCGATGAATCGGTGCGTTTTGTTGTACAGGCGCGCTGGGTCGGAACATATAAATAAAATCAGATATGCAAAAGTGAAAGAATGTGAATGGGTGGAAGAAACCTGTGAAATATGTGGATAAGGAGGATGTATCATGGGACAGGATGTGGAAAAATTACAGGAACTTATTGATCAACATGACCGGATCGTATTTTTTGGTGGGGCCGGAGTTTCTACAGAAAGTGGAATTCCGGATTTTCGGAGTGTGGACGGTCTGTATAATCAGAAATATGATTATCCGCCGGAGACCATTTTAAGTCATACGTTTTTTATGCGGCATCCGGAAGAATTTTACCGCTTTTACCGGGATAAGATGCTGGCACTGGATGCAAAGCCGAATGCGGCACATAAAAAACTGTCGGAACTGGAGGCGGCGGGAAAGCTTACCGGTGTGGTGACACAGAACATTGACGGACTTCATCAGGCAGCAGGAAGTAAACATGTGATGGAACTTCACGGATCGGTACACAGAAATTACTGTATGAAATGTCATAGATTTTTTGATGCATCGTACATGCTGCATTCTGCGGGGGTTCCAAAATGCGAGTGCGGCGGTGTGATCAAGCCGGATGTGGTTTTATATGAAGAAGGACTGGATAATGAGGTAGTATCGGATGCCATCCGTACCATTGCAGAGGCAGAAGTGATGATCGTGGGCGGCACATCTCTCGCAGTATATCCGGCCGCCGGTCTGCTGGATTATTTCAGGGGAAGAGCACTGGTACTGATCAATAAAGGTGCCACACCACAGGATCGAAATGCAGATCTTCTGATCCAGAAACCAATTGGTCAGATTTTTTCACAGATTAAAGTAAAGGGGAAATAAAAATATGACATATCAGTATGAAGTGGGGGATATTGTAAAATTAAAAAAACAACATCCCTGTGGAAGCAGCGAATGGGAAATTCTCCGTGTGGGTGCTGACTTCCGTCTGAAATGCACCGGGTGCGGTCATCAAATCATGATTGCACGGAAACTGGTGGAAAAAAACACAAGAAATTTACAGAAAAAGAGTGAAGAAAATACTTGAAATTGTTTTTGATTCATGGTAGAATATCGTCTTGTGATATATAATTTATCCTTGTTTCCGGTACTGAAACCGGAAGCCAAAAGTCCAAAAGGAGGTAAAACAGCATGAGCAAATATGAATTAGCATTGGTTGTGAATGCAAAAATCGAGGATGAAGCTCGTGAAGCCGTAGTAGAGAAAGCAAAAAGCTATGTAGCACGTTACGGCGGAACAGTTACAGAAGTTGAAGAATGGGGTAAGAAAAGATTAGCTTACGAAGTTCAGAAAATGAGAGAAGGCTTCTACTATTTCATCCAGTTCGAAGCAGATGCAACCTGTCCTGCAGAAGTTGAAAGACACGTTCGTATCATGGACAATGTAATGAGATATTTAATTGTTAAGAAAGAAGCTTAATTTTTCTTAAGTGCCAAGCCCATTAAAGGTTTGTAAGATCCCGTAAAAGTATATACATTTACAAGAGAGGTAAGAATATGAACAAAGTTATTTTAATGGGTCGTTTAACAAGAGATCCTGAGGTAAGATATTCAGCAGGTGACAATTCAATGGCAATCGCAAGATATACACTGGCTGTTGACAGAAGATTCAAGAGAGACGGTGAGGCAACGGCTGATTTTATTGGCTGTGTAGCCTTTGGAAGATCAGCAGAATTTGCTGAGAAGTATTTCCGTCAGGGATTGAAGGTTGTAGTCAGTGGAAGAATTCAGACCGGAAGCTACACAAACCGGGACGGCCAGAAGGTCTATACCACGGATGTAGTAGTTGAAGACCAGGAGTTTGCAGAGAGCAAGGCAGCCAGCGACAATTACCGTGGCGGTAATTTTGGCGGTCAGGCAGCACCATCCGCTCCGACAGCAGGTGGAAGCGGATCTGCAGACGGTTTTATGAATATTCCGGATGGAATTGATGAGGATCTGCCATTTAACTAATACGCATTGAACCCAGGTTCGGGTGCGAATCGTTAGATTTCGATAAGGAGGTAATATTCATGGCTTACAATAAAAGTGAAAGACCGGATTCTCCAATGAAGAGAAGAGGCGGACGCAGAAGAAAAAAAGTTTGTGTATTCT
>OLNM01000217.1_pt1 | contig 56972 bp, 45 predicted proteins | sample 1672391 | NCBI WGS metagenome assembly OLNM01 (sample SAMEA3136680, study PRJEB25190) | human gut metagenome | reverse complement strand
CATTGCCCTTATTAAATTCGATTGCCAGCGGGTTAGTAAATTCACTTCCTCTGTCGGTCAAAATCACCTGGAAGAGGCTAGTGAATACTTCATGTCTTAACTGTTCATACAACCAGTCAAATATTTCTATAACTGACTTGGCGGTATTGTTATCACGGATAAAAGCAAGCATTAAACTACTATTTCTAAAGTATATGGTCAACAAGACTTTACCGCCTTTGCGACCTTCTACTGAATCCATTTCCACTACCGGAATATCAGGATTCGCAGCAGGATAAGCTTCAAAATCCTCGTAAGTGCGTCCTACATGACACTGCTTGTCTACTCTTACAGGCTTCTTATGTGAGCGAGTACGATAACGGACCTTTCTCGGAAGATCAACGTTATCTACAGATAAAAGCCCTGCATCAATGTAGTTATAAATAGTCTTTTCATCAAGCATGATATCATCTGCATTATTGACACATATCATGTGAATAGACTGGCCTAACTTAACAAGCGGTGAAACAATAGCATCTACACGCTTTAATTCTTCCGGTGTAATTGCTATTCCTTGACGACTTTCTGAGCGAGTAGTCTCATAATTCTTCTGAGCTGATTTGGCAGAATAAATATGCTTCTCCAGCTTACAGGATTGCCATTGGATACAGCCGTTGCAAACGTATGGTGGTTTCTTCAGTTTGTTACAAACCAATACCTCAAACTGCTTACAATGCTCGTAGCACTTTACACGAGGACATCTCTTGCAGCTTTTTGAATACTGTAGTTTGCACTTTGAACATGCTGTTCCGTATTCATCACAGGTACTTCGCTTGCAGCAGGGATTGAAGGAATCTTTACGTACAGTCTGACTATGGAGTCTGACTTCTTTTGAGATAGTAGAAGGGTCCTTGCCAAGTTCCCTACCTATCTCAGTAAATGAAGCTCGTTCTCTTAAGCGAACTTCTATTGTGGCTCTTTCATCAAGAACCAGATGTGCATTCTTAGCCATGATATTCTCCTTGGATAACGCCATCCGGATTCTATTGCTGACCCACAACTATAACTAGATATCAAGAGGTTTGCAACACTAACTTCTAGGATATATTTTACAATACTAAGTTCCAGTTTTTGGGTGAATGGACTGGAATTTAATTTTCCAATTCACCTTGTCTTCCGTCCAAACCAAATAAATGGTAAATTTACATAAATTAATAATTAGATAATCTTCTAATAGATAACGAGCAGATTCCATCTATCGCAACTTCTGTATCTTGACTATTCAATAAGTCAGCCAAATTATATACTATTGTCATTTTCTTACTGACAAGCCCTAATTTTTCTGTAATTATTTCATTCTCATTATCTTTTATAAGTAATTGTGCAATTCTTACATATATCCGTTTAATACTTTTACGACTTCCAACTATAAAAGTATTTTTCAAATTTAACTTAAACAAATTATCATTAACCAATTCAACTTTATTCAATATTCCCACCGAAAAATCTTCTCCAAAATCATTTACTACGATTTCGACAGAAGTTTCCATTTTTGAGAGCGCAAATAATATTTTTTCAGGTTTATAATATAATTTAGCATCCGTGACAATTTGATTTTTAATTTCACTTAAGTTCTCATCATATACCAGTGAGTCAAGTATATTAGAGGCAATGCTTCCATCAGCAATAGAGATTTGCTGGTCAATATACTCTAAGCATTCTTCAATTGTAATTCTATCTTGATTACAATGTACAGTAGCCAATTCCATCATTCTATGTAAAGGCTCAACCGTTCTCCCCAATTTTAAATGGTTCTTATTCAAATATATCCTGAAATCTGCTCTATTATATTCCCCTCTAAACCCATTACGATTGCCAGTTAAAATAATCCATATTGTTTTAACAAATAGATACGCATCAACTTTTTGAAAGTCAATATCTTCTTTCACCTTTTCAATATTATACTCCATTTCAGGTGGGCGTATTCGAGCTGGTCCAACAGCTTCCAGATTGCCAGTAATATGATTATCCTCTTGAATTGTCCAGACAAGACCAAAATCAGAAAGACAAAGCCTGTTATTATAGAATAATATATTCTCCGGTTTTATATCTCTATGATACACTCCCATTTTATGTAACTTTGATAATGTTTCGCCAAGCTCCCGTAAATACTTAAGTTTAATAATGGACTCTATATGCCATAAATATTTGCATTCTTTTGCCTTAGGCATCACGTACCACTCATAGCGTGAATTAGCTACATCCAGATATGAGTCAAGTATTGGTAAAATATCCAGCTTTTGATTACCCACTTGACGCACAGCAGTTATTTCACGCTGAAAACGAATGCGTCGTTTTTCTTTTTCATCAGTGCGCCTTGTTTTCTTAAGAATTAGTATTTTAATTACATAACGTTGAGTACTTTGATATACACTGTAATTATTTTCAATAATTCTTATATCAAATACAAAGCCATTGCCACCATGCCCCAATTCATTGCACAAAACATATTCCCCATACTTTCCATGAATAATTTCACCTTCTTTAGGCATATTTGTATTAAAAATGCCCATTTTCAGCCATAATCCTTTCTTCCTCCGCCTCAGCAATATATTGTCTGTACATTCCATAGAATATTTCAGCTGTTTTTGGATATTTGATTTTGAAATGATCTGCAGTATTTTTATATCTTTCCGCTATAACTTTTTCTTCACGGCCAGCAGAAAAACTAAAAACTCCTCTTTGATTAAACATTGCAATCTTATATTCCGAAATCATATTCTCGTCAGCATATTTCTCAATTGATGCTCTTACTGCCTCACAAGGATATAATTTATCCTTGCCAACAGGTGAGTATGCCCAAAGTCTTCCCAATAAAAATCCAAACAAACTTATCTGATTATTCTCTTCTAATAATTTTTTAAAATCATTTATCCATTTATCTAAATCCTTTGAATCAACAATTCCATTTCTTTCAGCTGGACAAAAATGTGCTATATCAAATAGACGATAAATAGCCTCTACAAATTTTGGGGACTCTTCTGCTTTCTTCTCCGCTTTTTCTGTAATATCTTTTTTAAATATAATAGAAGCAAGCTCTGCATATATGTCTGGCGTTCTTTTTATTTCATTATGGAAACATCTCATATTATCCCAGCCCAATATTCCAAAGAAATTCATTTCTATTTCCGCAATTTCCCCCGCTTTTTCAGAATTACCCGCAAACTCCTCTTGCACAAATTTCAATAACTCTGTTAAATAATACTCAATACTTCCAATTCTATCATCAACTTGCATTTTATGAATATCAATCAAATAATTATATAATGATTCGTTACTAAATTTACAAATACTATTTGCATGATACAATAATTCAATATATGTCGATATTGTGCCAAATATTTTACATTCTCTCAACGCCCACTCAAAGTTATTTCTAATTACTAATATTTTATCATTTTTCCAAAACAATTTTTTGATTTTTTCCTCAGCCGAATCAATTCGCGGTATTTCTTCTGCATTTGACGCTTGTATTAAGTATAATTCCACAATAAAATCATCGTCGAATACCAATTCTTCTTTTTTATCATAGACCCTTTCAAATAAACAACTATCTTTTCGGCTCATTCCCTGACAATAGTCTAATGCCATACTTCTTGAACTTTGTCCCCTGAATAAAATTTCAAATACTTTATAATTAAACTCGTTTTCGTCACCGTATAATGCAAGATACATGCCCAATCTAGAATTAGTATCGAAACAGCACGCTTCTACTAAAACAGCAAGATCCAATCCCTGCTCCTTAAATTCAGCAATTTTTGCACGCAATATTTCTTCTTTTTTGCTCTCATTTACATCTCGTTTTTCCTCCTGATAAGGTACAGGATTTAAAAGTATAGTATCTCTGTCTGAATCAAATAAATACGCATACTCATATTCTGGAATAGCAATACAAATCTCATCTAATAATTCTTCATATCGCTTTATTTTTTTCTCTTCCATAGCCCATGAAGCTGAAGCATAATACCTATGTTTGTATATCAATTGACGAATTTTCTTTTTTAATCTCAGCTGTTCATATTCAGACATTTGAGAAGCTTGATATATAACCGAAGAAAAAATCTTCTCAAAAAGATCATCTGGTAGTTTATCCGCTATTCCTAATAAGTCTCCCCATCTTTCTGGAATAAAATCAGCATTATCTATAAGAAGTAAAACATATTTCACAGCAACTTGATTCATCTCTTGTATCGTAACCGAAGTTGTCTCAACATGTGAACGATATTTAGGTTTATGTATTTCTCCAAATATACTTCTATTATTTATCGGCAATGCCTCAAAAACATAATTCCAAGCATTACGATCTAATTCCAACGCCTTCTGTGCTGCAAAAATCTTGTCATCGACAGTTTGAAATACAGAGAAGTTACACCATGAACACAATACTTTTCCGATAGTATCTTTCGGTGAATTGCTCTTATATTCATAAGACTTGTCATCCAATCTCAGTAACCACTCATATCCTCTAGCAGCATATTCGCCTTGAACAAGAAATTCTTCTACTCCAAATAAAATATCAATATAGTAATTCTTTCCCAATATAAAATCTGAAGTTTGTGAGCTAAAAAGTTCCCACAAGCCGCTCGGATTATCAAACTCGAAAAACAGTCTGTCTATTATGGTTTTCGGTGCAACCTCACATAAATCCACAAAAAAATTTGATACATATTTCCATTGCTCTGCACTCTTCACATGATCTAATAAATTGTGCATTAATTCGTCGAGAGAACTTTGAAACCTTATATCGTTCTTGTAAAAACTCTTCATGATCAAGCTTCGAATCATACCAGACCTAAGAGTTGAGGACCAGAACAAACGCTCTCCCTTAAATTGCGCAAACATTTTCTCTTGGGGAGTATATCCGAATAATTTCTCAGACTCATTTATAACCTCCACAAATAAACTAATAAATGTCTTCCATATATTATCCTCAAATTCCACATCCATATATTCCCATGAATTTTCTACACTAGCTAAATAAAAAGCTCTATTTCCATGACTCTTTACGACATGAATAAACGGATCATCTCCCTTGGTAAATGGCATGATACTATTAATAAATTCTTCATATTTCATACCACTCAAGGCAGAGAGTATTTCTTGATCACCTTCTAAATCCGTCCATTGTCCAACTAATAATCCTGCTTTTTTGATATTTTCAGGTAACTTTTCAATCCAGTCTGGCATTTTCAAATATTGTCCATTAAATATTTTCTTTTTCATTGGAATATATAATCCGTGAGTTTCACTTACAAGTGTGTTTGCTTCGTTTATATCCATTCCTGCCTTTACCAGCCCATCACTAATGGTTCGGAATGTTCTAGGTCTTAAAATAAGTTCATCTCTTGAAAAAGAAGGGATTCCATCCGTATATATAAAGATGTTAGTATTATTCTCTATAGCACATATTTTTTCATTCCAGAACCATGGAATATATATATTTCCAGTAGACGAAGATTGGGATAATTTTTCCCAATCTTCTATTGTCTTTACAACAAAAATAGCCCTTTTTTCATTGCTTCTCCAAAGCTCATTTACAATACAATATACCGCTTCTTCTCTACACTTAGCTCTTATACATATTATCTCATCCTCTTTCCGCTCTTCAAAAGACTCCTTAAAGTTATCATCATCAATATAAAAAAATTCTATACCTATACGTGGATTATTAGTCTGTCTTCTAATCTCAAGATCAAGTTGATCTGCCGATTCAATAGACATTGATCTGTTTTTATAAAGAGCTATCTCTCTATTTACATTCTCTATTCTTTGCTTAATATCATTTAGTGTCTTTTCCTGTTCCTCTCTCCATTCACTCTGAAAATATCTATCATACTGTTTCGGTGCTACTTCAGGTAATTGTCCCAGAACAGCAAAAAGAAATTCATTAGCGTATAAAATTGCCTGCTCTCTAGGAATATCATATTTGTTCATCAATCTTATAATTGAATCAAGCAAACTTTTTTTAAGAGTATAGCCAGAATCTCCTTTCATCTCATTTGCCAATTTAGTCATATTTTCTTTAGAAAAAACTAACGCCAAATCTTCAAATAATTGCTCTGCTTGTGGTTCAAAATCAATAAAAAACTCCCCAGTTTCAACAAACAATTTCTTTATGTCATAACCGGCTTTAATTTTACCAGCCAAATGTTCTCCTGCCGCCAATATAATTTCAGTGCGACCTGCAGATACTACTTCTTTAAGTAAAGCTTCTACCATATACCTTCTCCCCTATCTCTCCTAATTATTTTTACTATTCTGTCTCATCCGAATTTCCTAACTTTATATCTTATAGCTCGAATCCATCACTTTCCGTTTCCACCATAACGTGTACCACCGACTCTGTTCCGGACTCGCGGACCAGGATCCTGCCGATATCTCCCAGCTCTTCTGTAACCTTCTTCACCGCTGCCTGCACGTCCACATCGTCCTGTGCGGCCTTCTTATCGGTTACTCTCACATTGGTAAGCACCTGCGGATACACCGTAAACCCTTCTGCCAGTTCACTAAGCTTCTTTCTCGTTATTATAACTTCCATGATTTTCAAGCTAGTCAGGATTCTATTGCCTGTGCATGCATTGGAAATGTCATCTCGTTCGCTTTTGTAGCCAAAAAAATACTTGTAATAGAAATAATTACAGTTATAAGAACCTCCCATTTTTTTACAAATTCTCTCATAATAATACCATTAGTCCTCTTTTTCCATATTATAAAAATATATCAAGATATTTTCTCCAAACAATATGTTTCTTCTTCCTTCAAAAAACTTTTTTATTTCATTCATCAATCGCAGCAAATATCCTGTTAATCTCCTCGAATGTATTTACTGCATCTTCAAAATTCTGTTTCTGATCAGTATACAGCAAATCCTCATGCAAAGTTTCATAACGTCTTTGTATTGATTCATTAAAGTATTCTTTCCATGAGTTAAAATCATATTTCCCAGTAGGATCATATTCTTCGGAAATATTTCTTTTCTGCAGATAGTAACTATCTGTATCCTTTGTTTTTCTTAAAAGGGATTTTAGCTCTTCCGATGCTTTTAAAAATTCCTGAATATCCTCGCGCTGAAAAAGCCTGGTAACATCATAAATATGACGTACTTTATTTCCTAATGTTCCACATATTGCATGTCTTTTAACTGACATCACCTTATCAAGAAATGTACGTTCAATAGCCAACACATTTATTACCACTTCTTTTAATTCATATTCAGCTATAACATCTTCCATTTCCTGTTTTTCCAGGTATTCTTGAATATATGTCTTCAATACTCTTTTAGAATATGGATCTGGTCTAACACTGGAGCCAATTTCCAATTTCACTTTAATATTATCATTATTACCAAAGAAAACATAAGAGCTTTTATTCCTATCGTTTCGCTCTTCTGGGATAATTTCCACTTTATAAGTGTTTGTCATTATCTTCTCTATCTTCTTTAAACTTTTATCATACTGCTTTTTAGACAAACCAGAAGCCAAAAATGTCAAATCTATATCTTCTGAAAACCGTTCGATTGAGCCTGGATAGCATTTACTAAGTGAAGTTCCACCTTTGAACACACAACAGTCTGCAAACTCACTCTTCTCAAGTTTTTGAAGCATACTCACAATGTAATAATCTCTTCTAACAGCGTCTTCTGGAATGCCAATGTATCCAGCTGTTATACTACAAAGATCTCGAAAATCCTCTTCATTCTCATGCAGTCTCATATATTTCCTCCATGGTTGGAATTGCATAAACAGACATTGATGATAAAAATTGTTTTAATGAGTTATTAACATTTAGATACTCCAAAAAGGATTCCAAAAAAGCAATTGTTGCCTTTTTATATTTCATATGCTCCAGGACATAGACCGCAGCTTTATCAGAATAAGACTGTGCAAACTTCTCCATATAAGTAATCAGCGCTTTTTTGTTTACATCTTCTATCTTAGAATAATTTTGAAGAATCTCCAGAGTTTCAATTACTGCTACGCGCTCTTCATTCAGATCACAAGAGATATTTTTTACAACCACATTCTGAATTGTTTTCCTTTTCCCTGGCACATGATTTGAAAAAACTTCCGTCTGCTTACTTATTTGTGTAGTAAGTCCTTTCTCGTTATACAGTTTATAGCCTACAACCAATCCCTTCTGATTCCCAATGTAATGAGTAACAATATCCTGCTCTCTGATCGGAACAATTCCAAATCTGGATTTCTTCGGCTTATAATATAACCCTTTAGTCAAATGGACAAGTGAACCACTTTGGCAGAAGCGTTCAAGTGTTTTATAAAATGCTGCTTCTGTCATGTCATCTGCCAAGAAAGTATATATACGGCTTGCTTCAATTACAGTATTCTCTTTAATATTGCAAAGAAACAATTCTATCCGCTCTCTACTATTCATCACTCCTGCTCCTTCTAATTATTTTATTTAAATAATAAACAGACATAGATCGAATGTCAAGTATATTTTGTTTTTACTCGACATTCAGATGCTGCAAACTTATAACAATTTAATTGCTAAATATTCTATACGAAATTATTATATTATAACTTATCTTATACACATCACCGCCGCCCGGCACACTCCGGGCGGCGGCATTCACGGCATCCAGCCCTTATCCGGCCACATACCCATTTTCTTTAATTACATTCACAACCATATCCACATACTTCTGGCAGATTTCTTCACTTTCCGCTTCCACCATAACACGCACAACCGGCTCTGTTCCGGACTCACGGACGAGAATTCTTCCGGTATCGCCCAGTTCCTCTGTAACCTTCTTCACCGCAGCCTGCACATCTGCATCATCCTGCGCAGCCTTCTTGTCGGTCACTCTCACATTGGTGAGCACCTGGGGATAAACGGTAAAACCTTCTGCCAGTTCACTGAGCTTTTTCTTTCTCGCCATCATAACTTCCATAATCTTCAGACTGGTAAGAATTCCATCCCCAGTGCTGGCGTATTTGCTGAAAATAATATGCCCACTCTGCTCACCGCCGATACGGCAGCCGTTTTTCATCATGTACTCATATACATATTTGTCTCCCACGGCTGTTTTCGCGTAGTCGATTCCAAGCTCATCAAAGGCCTTGTACAGACCGAAGTTGGACATGACGGTGGTGACAACAGTGTTGGTCAGCAGCTTGCCGCGCTCTTTCATGTATTTTCCGTAGATGTAAAGAATGTGGTCGCCGGTGATCACGTTGCCCTTCTCGTCTACGCAGAGACAACGGTCTGCATCGCCGTCATAGGCAAAACCCACGTCCATTCCATTCTCCACCACATATTTCTGCAGTCCCTCAATATGGGTAGAACCGGCATTGTTGTTGATGTTGGTGCCATCCGGCTGGGCGTTGATCACGTAGGTTTTGGCGCCAAGAGCGTCAAAAACAGCCTTGGCAATGTTCCAGGAGCTTCCGTTGGCACAGTCCAGCGCCACCTTCACGCCGCGGAAGGAATAGACACCCAGAGAGATCAGATAACCTATGTAACGGTTTCTTCCGGAAACATAGTCTACTGTACAGCCGATTTTTTCCTTCTTTGCAAAAGGAATCTCCTCCCATTTCTGCCCGAAGACTTCCAGATTGCCATCCAGATAAGCCTCCACAAGTGAAATGGTCTCCTCGTCCATCTTCTCCCCGTTTCCGTTGATCAACTTGATTCCATTGTCAAAATATGGATTGTGGCTTGCGGAGATCATAATACCGCAGTCAAATTCATCCACTCTTGCCACATAAGCCACAGAAGGTGTGGTCGTGACATGGAGAAGATATGCATCCGCACCGGAAGCCACCAGTCCGCCAACCAGTGTATACTCGAACATATAGCTGGAACGGCGGGTATCCTTTCCTATTATGATACGCGCTGGCGTGTGGTCACCGTTCCGGCGTTTCAGTTCTCCGTAATACCAGCCGAGAAAACGGCCTACTTTATATGCATGATCTGCTGTCAGGTTTTCGTTTGCCTCTCCACGGAAGCCATCTGTACCAAAATATTTTCCCATTTTTATAACCTCATCCTGTTGTTTTTCCCCCGAAAAACATCTGCCGTTTCTGCTCACCGCACTCATAAGACTGCTGTAAATTTACTCTACCGTAACACTCTTTGCCAGATTTCTCGGCTTATCCACGTCAAGTCCCTTTGCCACGCTGACGTAATATCCCATAAGCTGTAACGGAATCACCGCAAGGCTTGTGGCAAAGCACTCCTCTGTCTTTGGAACATAAACGGTAAAGGAAGCCGTATCTTCAATATTATAATTTCCATAGGTAGTCAGCCCCATGAGATAAGCTCCGCGGCTTTTGCACTCTACCATATTGGAAATGTTTTTTTCATAAAGCTCAGACTGGGTGAGCACGCCGATCACAAGAGTGCCGTCCTCAATGAGACTGATAGTGCCATGCTTCAGCTCTCCTGCTGCGTAAGCCTCAGAATGGATGTAACTGATCTCTTTCATTTTCAGGCTGCCTTCCAGGCTGATGGCATAATCAAGTCCACGTCCGATGAAAAACACATCCCTGGCATTGGCCTGTTTGGCAGCAAACCACTGGATCCGCTCCTTGTCATCCAGGATCTTCTGGATTTGCTCAGGAAGACACTGAAGCTGGGAAATGAGATCCTGATAACGCCCCTGGGAAATGCATCCGCGCACCAGCGCAAACTGAACGGCAAGGCAATAGCCGGCGATCAGCTGGGTGCTGTAAGCTTTCGTTGTGGCAACTGCAATCTCCGGACCGGCAAGGATATAAAATACATTATCTGCTTCCCGGGCAATGGAGCTTCCCACCACATTGACAATTCCAAGGGTTTTCAGCCCCTTCTTTTTTGCAAGACGGAGTGCTGCAAGGCTGTCTGCAGTCTCGCCAGACTGGCTGATCACGATCACCAGACCGTTGGGATCCAGAGGCATGCTGCGGTAACGGAACTCAGATGCCAGATCCACACGTACCGGCAGCTGCGCCAGATCCTCCAGCACATACTGACAAGCCACGCCTACGTGATAGGCAGAACCACATGCCACAATATATATCTGGGAAAAAGACTGAAGCTCTTCCTCAGTAAGTCCCACAGAAGACAGGTCGATAGCACCATCCTTTAATACGGAATTCAACGTATCCTGAACGGCTTTTGGCTGCTCATGGATCTCCTTCAGCATGAAATGCTCGTAGCCTGCTTTTTCAGCTGCTTCTGCATCCCATTTGATCTGCGTTGGCTTTTTCTCAATCTCATCTCCATCCAGATTGTAAAAGGTAACGGTCCCATTTGCCAGACGTGCCATCTCCAGATTTCCAATATAATAAACATTGCGGGTATATTTCAGAATCGCCGGAACATCAGAAGCCACATAGCAGTCTCCGTTCTCCACGCCGATGATCATAGGACTGTCCTTACGGGCAACATAAATCTCCCCCGGATAATCCTGGAACATGATCGCCAGGGCATAGGAACCGCGAATCCGGACCATGGCATGGTTGATGGCATCCACCGGAGTATGCTCATATTTCTTGTAATAGTAATCGATGAGCTTCACTGCCACTTCGGTGTCTGTGGAAGAATAGAACTCATATTCCTTGCGAAGAAGCTTATTCTTCAGTTCCTGATAATTCTCAATGATACCATTGTGAACGCCAACCACATTTCCATCATCGGAGGTATGTGGATGGGCATTTGTCTCAGAAGGTTCGCCGTGGGTCGCCCAGCGGGTGTGACCGATACCACAGGTACCAGCCAGGGCATGGCCATGATCGGTTTTCTCTGATAAAGCTTTCAGACGGCCCTTCGCCTTTACGATTCTTGTTTTGTTCTCACCGTCACGAACGGCAAGACCAGCTGAGTCATAGCCGCGATATTCCAGTTTCGATAAACCATCCAAAAGGATGGGCGCGGCCTGGGAATGGCCGGTGTAGGATACGATACCACACATAAAATTTGTTCTCTCCTCTATAACTGTTTAGTCAATTCCATACTCTTCCAAGAGTTTTTGGCGAAAAGCGGGATCTTCAAGGGCACGCTTTAGGTCGTCGATGCGGTTGTCATTCAACAGAGCTTTGGTAAGTCGCTGTTCATGTTCTGCACCGATCTGGATTCCTTCAACTCGTCCCTTTTCCTGTAAATCCCGAAGTCCCTTACAAACATTCACCGTTTCTTCCTCTTCTTTTCTTTCTATCTTCATTCCAGTCATCTCCTCCATTACACTGACAGCTACCAACACTAAACTTTTCTCCTTTGTAAATCATATGGTTGAACACATCCGCAAAAACCTCTGTGTCCTCCATGTACTCTTTTGTGATGACATCCTCTCTTCCCATAGATTTCACCACCTTCTATGATTTGTTTTTCAGAAGAACTTATGTAGGTTTGAAACTCTAATGGTGTATATAGGATAGCATACTGTTTCCTTTTCTGGAAGGAGAATATATTGGAAAAGTATGAAATTTATTTAATAAGTTTTTTAGAAAACTTTTAGGAATTTCACTCTGCCTTTATGTGGACAAACCCCAATGTGGTACCTCCCCAGTCATTTATACGGATCCTCTTCCGCATAATATCTATACGATTTAATATGTAAATCCTCATATTTTCTTCTAAAAAATTCCTTTGAAAACATTTGCATTGCTAAACCTTCACACTGTGCTAGGCAGCTTGTCAGTGTTTCCTCATCAACAGTATCTCCATGTGCAATTTTATTTCTTACTTTAACCAATTTACTAATTACACTAACATTTATCTTTAGATTTTCTCTTGTCACAAATAAGGAAATCTTATTAAAAATACTTCCATAAAATTCCATTTTCATCTCTTTATAAAACAAATCAACTTTTCTACTTAAAATATCTTCCGTTAATTCAATACACAAATTATTTAAAGCATAATTTTTTAATATAGACTTTAATTCATTTTTATTTCTGCTTGTTACAGCTTTTGTGTGATGACGTTGCATATAGACAATATAATATTGTTTAGCTATCCGCTCAACTACCTTAAAGAAGTACACAAACGCATCTTCTTTTCTATACAAGAAAAGATTATCTATTGCTACAATCAATAAATCTAAGCATTCTTCGAAAAAGTTACTTATTTTGTCAAATTTTGTTATACATTCTTCCACAAAATGTATTGTAGTCATTGACTTTCGCGATAATAATTCGTTTGTACACAAACTCCATTCGACATCCAAGAACCTATTTTCTTTACAATAAATTGGCAAAGCCCAAAGATACGAAAGTACTTTAGAAACTTTTTTAAAAATTTCTTCCGCTTCTTTTTTAGTATGGTTACTTCCATTTACCCAAAATGTAATTTGTTTATCATTCAGTGTATATAATTTGACATTACAATCAAGCAAACTAAATGCAGTTCCATTTCTTACAGATGGAATACAGTCATACAAATCATTATCGTAATTATCAAATCCATAGATCATTACATAATTCATTCTTTATTTTTACCCCTATAATAAATATGAAACAAAGCCACGGTTTCCCATGGCTTCAGTATATCACAGATCATAAAATAAATCTGCCATATTTATTCCCTTTTCAAGCATCCCTCAATCACTAAAAACTCCCTTCCACACCCCCAACAATCTCTTCCTCAACTTTCCTAGCCTTCTCCTCATTCTCCTCCGTCACCGAAACATACACCTTCATCTTCGGTTCCGTTCCAGAGGGGCGTACCACTACGGAGCAGTTTCCATCAAGCAGGTATTTCAACACGTCAGATTTCGGAAGTCCATGGAGTCCCTGGCTGTAATCCTGTACAATCTGGATTTTCTTTCCGGCGAAGCTGTCTATTTTCTTGCCAACGCCCACTTCGTTGTGGAACTTTTTCATGATTTCCTGCATCCTTGAAAGTCCTGCCGGGCCATCGAATTCGTAAGAATGGAGGGTGTTAAGGCAATATCCGTATTTTTCATACAGCTCTTCTAATTTATCCAGAAGGCTTATGCCACGGCTTGCGTAGTAGCTGAACATCTCGCAGATCATGTATGCTCCATTTACGCCGTCTTTATCCCGAACGTAAGTTCCGGTGAGGTAACCGTAGGATTCCTCGAAGCCAAAAATATAAGAATCTTCTTTTCCCGTTTTTTCCAATAATCCGATCTGTTCCCCGATAAACTTAAATCCTGTCAGCACATTTACGGTACGCACGCCATATGCTGCTGCAATTCTTTGTGCAAGATCCATGGTAACAATTGTTTTCACCATCACTGGATCTGCCGGCATTTTGTGATGTTTCCTTCTTTGGGAACAAATATCGTCCAGCAAAAGAATGCCGGTCTGGTTTCCGCTGAGCAGCACATACTTTCCAGCTTTATCTTTTACTGCTATTCCAACACGGTCACAATCAGGGTCTGTGGCAAGGAGAAGATCTGCATTTATCTTTCATTTTTCCAGGATTTTAAAAAAAACAGAAGGGATTGCGCCGGGGGAGTATCGAAAAATGTGGAAAATGCAAGAACTTTTCAAGTGGACGCACCCTTATATTTGTGTTAAGATATTATTTAAAAAGGAAGTGGTTCTATGGCACTACGCGCTGATAAAAGGAATTACAAAAAAGCTTTCACAACTCACGCAAACTCCTATGATAAATGGAATATTGGAAGCGATTACAGCCGTCGTCTGCTGTTATGCTACTGCGTTGAATGTGGATTAAAATGTCTGATCATGCAAACAGATAATATAAATACAGTTTCTCAAGCCAACGAAGAAACAGCGAAAGTTCTTCATTCCCACGATTTTAGAACTTTATTAAACAAAGTCAAACAGGCCGGGAACTATAAATTCAAACAATTTCCTACAGAATATGGGGAAAACGTTGGACCTTCTGATTATCATCAATTATGCAGGTATTTAATTGCTCCTGCCAATCAGAAAATTACATATTTAGAAGAATTCGATAACACTCTCATCCAGATTAAAGAGTGGTTAAAAGAGGTGGTATAAAATATGAAATTCTATACATGGAAAGATATTGACCGATATGTTTTAATGCATCGCAAAGATTGGGAAAACACTTTAAACAATATTGAAGTGTATCCTGATGAAATTATTGCGTATCCCAAGGAATGTTCAGTAGATCAAGCACATTCTGCATTATTGAACCTTTTCCCAAAGAATATTCTGTCGGATTATTCTGCTCTAAAACTGGATTGCCCGAACGCTTTTTTATCTATTTCATGTGATTTTGAAGCTGACCCAATTTCGCCAAATACAATGCCACTGTTTAAAAAAGCAATTTATGAAGATTCCGTATATCCGGAAAATAATTTAAAAAAGCTTAGCTGTCCAGTTATTGCGTTTCATTCCTATAAGGGCGGTGTCGGACGTACTCTGTCTCTGATTGCATTTGCCCAGGCATGGACAAATATCCAGGATGATCCGCAGAAAAATAAGCTTCTGATCATAGACTCTGATCTTGAAGCCCCAGGTCTTACATTAATTCAAGGAAACTTAAATGAAACCGCATTCAGCTACTTAGATCTGTTAACTTTGATCCAGGATAACAGCAGCATAGAAGAAATTGTCTCCACTTCTGAAGACTTAATGGGAACACTTACCTTACCAATTGAGACCAGTCAGCAGCGAGTGGAGCATTTTTTCCTGCCCACTTATCGATATGAGCAGCAATTATTCGACTTATATGCAAGCCCACAGACCATTACAATAAGCCGAAATAAAGAATATATTCTGGCTGAGGTTCTTTCTAAATTAGCTGCTCAATTAGGAGCTTCTGCTGTTCTCGTGGATTTGCGTGCTGGTATAAGTGAATATTCTGCTCCTCTGCTGCTTGATCCAAGAGTAAAAAAATATTGTGTGACATCCACCTCACTCCAGTCAATTATGGGAACAAAACAAGTTTTAAATTTTATTGCCAAAGGTCTGGAAGTAAAAGAGAACTCTCTTCTTCCCACCGTTTTCTTAAGCATGATCCCAGACTCTTTTTCTACGGCAGAGAAAGATCAAATAAAAGAAAACCTAATAAGCTGTTTCCAGACAACCGAAACTACAGAAGAGCTTCTGGATAATATGATTATTGAACTTCCATTTGCCAGCGAATTAATACATCTTTCTAATCTACGACAGATTTTAACAGTTTTAAAAGACAGGGACATGTATTATGCTATAGAGAAATTAGCTATGCAATATTATCAGCCTCCCAAATCCGACGAAATATTTTATACCGAAGAGCAGCATAAAACAATCTTAAAACAGATTCATAATTTTGCAGATAATCAAATTACAGCTGAAGCCAATGGTGCAGAAGAATTATTATTAACAGAGCCAATTAAGAACCTTTGTACCCGATTTAACAATCAGGTTCCTATCGCGGTTGTGCAAGGCGCAAAAGGTTCTGGAAAAACATTTTTATATCGCCAATTAATAGAAAAGGGAAATTGGAATTCATTTTGTGGTGAGATAAACAAGAAACGGGTTCGTAATGATAACGGCTTTTTTGTTCCAGTTTTAGCACCACAAAATATCTCCAAACTCAGAAATGTTTTGGATGAATGTATTGATAAATTCAATATAGCCGTTCCTTGTGCTATGGTTTCTTATTCTGTTTATAATGAAAATGCCTATAAGTTAGATCTAAATGTAAATAATGAAACTGACTGGATGAGCTTTTGGGAACAATTATTTGTAAATTCAGTTAACGAAGAAATATTTCGTAGTCTTACACAGCTTAATGAAGAGTTGAAAAAAGAACAAAAAACGATTGTTTTTCTAATTGACGGACTTGAAGAAATATTGAAAACAGTTTCTTCCAATAAAAATCAGCAGAAAGCCATCGAAGTATTATGCCAGGGTGTTCTTAATACAATTGCTTCCAAATACGAAAATATCGGACTTATTATTTTCCTTCGAAGTGATATGGCTCAAAATGCAATCACTGTTAACTATGAACAGTTCAAACAAGCCTTCAATTACGCAGAATTAAAATGGTCTTCTGATGAAGCTTTGAAATTAGCAGTCTGGCTGGTAAGTCATGCTGTGTCAAATTTTTATCAGGAAACCGCACCTGTTGAAAACGCTTCCCAGGAAGTAATTGATCAATATCTCGAAAAACTCTGGGGCTTAAAATTAGGCAAAAAAGACTCCAATGAAGCCTATTCTTCCCGTTGGATACTGGCTGCCCTTTCTGACTTTAATGGCCAGCTGCAAGCTCGAGATATTATCCGTTTCTTAAAGTATGCTTCGGTGTATAATGGGAAAAAACCGCCTTACAATGACAGGATCTTAATGCCTGCTGAAATCCGCAACGCGGTATCAAATTGTTCAAAAGATAAGATTACTGAAATTAAAGCAGAATATGAAAATCTAAAACCCATTTTTGAGAAACTTGAGAATCTACCATTTGATAAAAAGACACTTCCTATGAATCTGGAAGAAGACGCGCTTACATCTACAGAAGAAAAATCCATGATTCAGTCAGGCTACCTGACACGAGATGGAGAAAAACTCTATTTGCCGGAAATCATACGCCATGCGCTGGGATTTCGGTACGAAAGAGGGGCAAGACCCAGAGTACTGTCTTTACTTCTTAAACATTAAGAGATCAGAAGCTGCGCGAGCTTGCTCGCGGCAGCTTCTGATTCACTTTTAAAACAATATTTCACAATCCCAAACATCCACTCCACTATCCTGGAAAAGTTCACGGATACGTGCCCTTAATGTTTCTTTTGTAACACCTTTTTTTAAAATCACCTGAAGGAAACCACCTCCGCCAGCACCAGAAATAAACTGTCCACAGATCAAATCCTGACAAGCCATAAAAATCTGATCAATACAAGTATTAGTACTTCCCTGATCCAACTGTTTTGACAGTTCCCAATGCTGATTCAGAAGTTCTGCAAAACCATCTATATTTCCACGCTCCAATTCAAATTTCATAAGCGCAGCCACAGGCGCCATCTTTTCAAGTGCTTCTACGCTTTTTGGTCTTGCTCCAATGTAGCTTCCAACAACATCACGAAGAAGGTTACGAGCAAGTCTTCTCTGTCCCGTGTAGATCAAAGCAAAACGTTCCTGAAGTTCCTTCTTTGCAACTTCACTCATTTTTACATATTCTACATCCATCTGCTGATGAATTCCTGGCATACTTCTGATAAATTTGATTCCTTCCGTAAGGCCACCAATCTGATCCTGCCAGCCACCACCGGTGCTCATGATCTGTTCCATGCAGAGCACTATTTCAGATATTTTGCTGTCATCCAATTCTTTACCAAGGAACTGAAAAATAGCTTTTACACATGCAGCAGATAAAATACTGCTGGTACCAAGACCAGAGCCCTTCGGTACCCCAACAACCTGTGTAGAAAGATAAATTCCTCCTCCAAGTTTATTTAGAATTTCATGTAAATCAGCCTCACCACTTTGTGGAATAATGCCACAAGCAATAAGAGCAGCTTTATGCAATGCAAAAGAATCATACGGGTTATAACAATCCTGTATTTCTGTAACCGATTCTGCTACTCCGCTAACACCAATATCCTGGCTTTCAAACTCAACATGTAAGTTATCAAGCTTTCTGATACATACCTGTACAGGATAAATTCCTTTTAGCTTAATTGCAACATTTAATACAACTCCGCCTTTTTCATTACAATGTGGAGGTGTATCCGTCCAGCCACCTCCCCAATTAACACGAACCGGTAATTCCACCTTAACTTCATTCTGGCTAATATGATAATCACGGTTATCCGGCAGATGCTGTACTGCATCCTGATAGATCATATCTAATATTTCTTTAAAACATTTTGTTTCCAGAACATCGTATGTCTGACCTTTTATTACTGCCCGATTCTCCTTCATATATCTTGAAAGAGCATAATAAATTCGGATCTTCAAGTCCTCTGGGGCATTCTTTGCATCTTCTATAAGATTTTCATATATATGCTCTGAAATACCTCTTAGACCAAAAGTTTTCAAAGCCTCCTTATAATAAGTACCGCAGCTCAATTGATAAATAAACTTATTTGCAAGAATTCTACTCTCAAGTTCCCGCTCAAACAGACAGTCATGTTGTACATCAGCCTTATTAAAACTACTGCACAAACTTTCACGTTTGCTCTGTTTCCAACGGTTAATCTCCGCTCCTGTTGCTTCGCCAGCAGCCATTTTACTGAGAATCACAGCAAATTCTACTGCTTCTTCTTTTGTTCTGCATACCGGATATAACTTTGCGAACCACAGATAATCTTCTTCATTGTCCCACAGATCAGATGGAACAAGCTTATTCTTTTCAATAAACACCTGCAATGTAGTTCCAAGATAACCTGCATCGTTCTGTAGTCTTCCCTTTGGGTTATCTAAAACTCCATATACTCGAATCAAAGATGTCCCATCTTTCAATGTCATACCATGCCAAACAGTATTCTCCGGAACTTCCACATTTCTAAGATGCAGATTGGAAACAATAGCCCCTGAATGTACCACACTGTTATCCAGAATATAACTATTTTCTATGTAACAATCCTTCTCAATTCTTGCAGCATGACCTATATAAGCATTATGTGCCGCAAAACTGGTATTCTCCTCTGCTCCTGTTGTCATAACCTTCTTAGACCAGGAAAGGAAGGAATAGTCTTCTACATTCTTGGTAACTAACTGCAATAATTCCCTGGTTGTTCCAAAATGGATAAACTCAGCAGGCGATAAGCAGATTAATTTCATACTATATCCGCGGACAGCATCCCATATGTCTTTTCTACATGCCAGAAGGATATCATTGATAACGCCCTCTGCTGCTTCTTTGTAATACTGTTCCAATGTAGAATCTTTTGCTAAAGGATACAAAAAATCTCCATAAAAACTAATTCTCGCTTCTTCTGAAACAAAACAATCAAATTTCTGCTGATCAATCTTTCCATCCGTGGAAATTAAACCAAATAAGGACTGCAAAAGATCACTGTCAAAAAGGACCGCCCCTGTATCAAGATCCACACAATTCTGACTGTTCACAGCACCTACTTCTCTTAAATGTTCCTCAGTCTGTTTATGAAGAAATTGTCCAACATTGTCATGACCGTCATTTAAGAACACCCCGTGATTTTTTCCTATTTCTACACGTTCCTTAATAGAAATTGCAGCTGCACCATGGAACATTGCATCAATCTGAAGCGGATTAAAAAGAAGAAGAACGTCCCCAGAAAGAACCAACATTCCTTCTTTAATTCTTGATGGCACACCAGACATTCCAATCATAAATTCATCGAACAAAGTGGAACCTCTTCCATCCGGAAGTTCACGCGGCACTGGGGAAAAGAGTTTACCTATAGCAGAATATTGAGGAACACGTTTGGAATCGCCGCCGGAATGGATTACAAGAATTCTTTTGTTTTTGAAAATATTCTCATGACATTCTTCACTGCTCTGTTCTGCAATGTACCTCATAACATTAAAAGTTGCTCCGCCAGAACCAACTCTTTTTCCCTCTGGATCTGGGAGGACAGCATAGTGCGTTGTTGCTGGAAGCTGACGATTTTTAAGCCTATATGCAATTTGCTCTCTATATACAAGAGCTTGCTCTTCATTAGACGCAGTTAATATAATAAAGTCCCACTTGATAAAATTAGATTTATTCAAACTCCGCTCATAGTCTTCCCAGGAATCTAAATAGCTTTGTTGCATGAATAAATTTTTCATTTGATTATATGTATAATGCAAAAAATCACCTCAATTTATATAATTTTTTTCAACAAATACTTCATGCATACAACTTTCTTATCTTTTTACTCCAAAGCTTTTTGACTATTATTCAAAATTCTTGAACTGTTATTTCGCTAGATCATAACATATCAAAGCTTTATTTGGATGCATAGCACCACTTGCAAAAATCTCATACTACTTAATTATTTAATCACTTATTTTAACTTTCTATTCTTAAAAAATTGCCATATGTATACACCAAACTCTTTAAATACAACAGTTCCTATACTTAAATAAGATAGAACATTTATCACCATTGCATATGGTAATTCCATATAATTGCCCACCCCCAGCAAAACTAAGATGAATATACTTATTAATAAATACGAAAATTTAAAATCCAATTCAAGTATTTTTTTCGAATCAAAATACCTAATAAAAAAAACTACCATATAACAAATAATTGTTGCTAAAGCAGCCCCAAATAATCCAACGAAAGGAATTAAAATTAAATTTAGCACAAAGTTAACACCTGCACTTATAACCGACGTAACAAATAACATTTTTGTCTGTTTACCACATGTATAAATCGAACCTAAAAACGAAGCCATCGTACTAAAAAAGTATGCAATGACCAACAAAATTGTATACTTCCATGCAACAAAAAAATCATCTGCAAACAATATTTTTCCCAAATATTTTGAAACCCCAATAAGAACAGAACTTGCAAAAACATTCATTAATAATGTTTTCCTATATATATCAGAAAAAAAGGATCGTGATGTCTCACTTCCAAAATCTTCAACTGCAGATATTTGCCATGCACCAAAAAAGATACTCATTACCGTTGACAATAATGATGGAACCTTATATGCCACTGCATATATACCTACTGCAGCAGCTCCACAAAAGATATTTACAAAATACTTGTCAGAAGAACAATTAATCCACCAACACATTGCATTCGGAATTAATGGAATAGAATAAAAAATCATCTTTTTTATTAACGTCTTATCAACACTTTTACTCCATCCCTTTTTAATATATTTCCTAGATGTAGCAATCATATATACTATAGCAACAAAATACCCTAATACAAACGACAGTAAATACCCCTCTATACCCCATTTACAAAAAACCAATAATATAATGTTAGCAATTGCTACTACAAAAGTATTTATTACACCAGCCATTGAATAAATAAAAACTTTTTCAATGCCCTTAATAAACTGACTGACAAACGTATAAATAATATCGGAGTATAATAAAAACATAAATAGCCAATAATATTTTGATATTGAATTAAAAAATAACAAAATGGGTGAGCATATAGTTGCCAATACCAATCCAATTTCAAGAACTCTCAAGGCAGATCCCATTACACGCTCTGTATCCTCCTTATCAAGTAAAAATCGCATAACAGCTTCACTTATCTGAATAGAGAATAACGGAACAAGCAACGCAATTGTTGTAGTAATAAGATCTGCAATTCCATACTGTTCTGTAGAAAGTACATTAGTATATAATGGTACTAACAAATAATTTAACATTTTAGATGCAAAATTACCAATTGTCAAAAAACCCATATTCTTAACTAATTTTTTATATGACTTATCATTTACTATTTTCATTAAACTGTGCCTTCCACGCTAAAATAGAATCGGTATTAATTTCTAATTGAGTAGCAAACTTTGAATTAATCATTTCCTCTAAACTAATTATCTTTTCTCTTTTAACAGTATTTAAATTAATACTGTTTTTCATATCTGTCGCACGATTATCGACTTCTATTATTATTGAACGTCTTTTTAACTGCATTGCTTTTATTCCTGCATGTAATCGTGTCCCAACATAATCAATATCCTGCTGCTTGAGAATGTTTTCATATTCTGCCAAAGAAGACCCAATGATAATAACGTTTTTATTTTCCCCCAATTGTTCAAGATAATTGTAATCCTCGACACCTTGAACCCAAAAATACAGTTTCTCATAATTTCTTCTCAATATTTCAATCATACTTCTATCAGCAGAATAATCTCTTTTATAGTCAGTAAGAGTGAATACAACATTTTTTCCTTTCGTTTTAGGAATAGTTGAACAGAATTCATTAGTAAGCTCCCATGTTGTTGTACAACCAGTATTTAGTGCCCTCAAACCCATAGATTTTAGAAATTCAGCTGTTTTCTCATCTCTTGCTGAATGAATTGCATTAGGATTTAAAATATTCTTCAATAGAAGTTTTGTATATCCGTTTGGCTTAATTGAATCAGATCCCATTCCAACACCAAGACAAATAACACCTTTCACCATCCGCAAATTAAAGATATTTACATTCCACGTTGGTGTCGGCGTAAACATATTACAATTAAGAAGATTGGTACCATAAACAAATTTATAATCAGCATAATCTCTATATCTTCCGCCACCAAATTTCCTAAAATCTTGATAAAAATGAGATACTGGTGTATGAGTAGGAAATCTCATTACAAAATTTCCACATAGTAATTTTTTCAATTCCCTATCACAACTTTCCGCAATAATATAATCTCCCATGTTAGATGTTGCAATAGAAGTGTCAAAACATATTATTCTTTTCATAATAATTCTCCCTCGTTTCAGTTTCACATTTATTCCCGTAACTTGCTTCATAGAAAATAACTGCCACATACAAGATTATGTAATAAGACACTTGAAGAGCATTCCCGAATGAAATAAGAGCAAACACAATAAATAAGACTATTGAAAGTTTATTTCTTTTTTTTATATTTATAATAAAAGCCCTAATATACGAAAGAAAGTATGCAAAAAAGCCAACAATTCCAGTCTCGTAAAGAAGCACAATATATACAGAATCTCCTACAAAAGAATTATTTAACTTTGCATTTCCTACACCAATAATTGGATTATCCTTTATTGTATTTATCGCATATGTTAGATTTCCAGAGCCACTTCCATATCTGGTATTTAGTGCTGAAAATGGATTAGACAAAAAAGACAAGTAATACTTTACCGCAAATCCTTGACTACTAAGCCAATTTGATACACCAAGCACAAATATAATAATACATCCCAAAAATCCAATAACCTTAAAAAATGTTCTTACCCCTATTTTATTAATATTTATAACTAGAATCACTATTGTAGCAATTGGTATTGATATGATTGCCGTTTTTGATAGTGCTAGTAGACCACATAATACACTTATAATTAATTTAGGTAAAGGAAAGCTAACATTTTGAACATGAGTTAAATATGCATGCAAATAAAAAGTAAATGCAAGTGCAGCCATCCCCCCTAAAATAATCGGACTCCCCGTAGTTCCATATGCTCGATTAAAGTATCCCATCTTTAATTGTCCCGCCAATGGAGCAAGAGACTCTTTATAGTATAAATTATAGAAAATTCGAACATCTACTATATTCATCATTTGAGTAATCGAGCACACAAACTCAACACTCATAATTATACTCATTGCTTTATCAAAGTTTTTAATAATATCAGCAGCCCACACATTCATTATTATTAAAACTGTTATTATAAACCTAAAAATAGCATATGCCGTAATTATTGAAAAATCTCCTTTATACACTATTCCAGTCAAAAATGTTAAAATACAATAAACAAACAAATATAAAAACAATTCTTTCAATCTATTACATATAATTATTTTAAACTTGCTATTTAACAAATAAACTGCAAAAAGCAACGGAAATGTAATAATGTCAAAACTCAATCTAGAAGAACCAACAATAAACACAGGGCAAAGATACACTAATAATATATATATTAAACATCCCTTTTTCATGTCCTTTATCATTGCATATAACAAAAATGCTACAGCAACAATATTAATAATATTATTCATACAACATTTTCCTTTTCAACATATCGTTCTGATTATTCATCAACATTTTCCATGCATTCGTCGAAGTATATTAGCATAAACATCTTCGTACCCATCTGCCATTGCTCCAACACTAAATTTTTTGCTTGCTTTATATGCACCCATTCCTAGCTTTGTTCTTTTGTTTCCATCATAATATAATTCTTTAATCGCTTCTTTAAATCCCTCACATTTTTCACCTATGAGCAATCCCGATTTATTATTTTCTAACATGTCACTAATGCCACCAACATTTGACGCTATTATCGGAAGCCCACATGCCATTGCTTCAATAATAGACATTGGTATTCCTTCATATTTCGATGGTAAAACAAAAACATCTGCTGCTTCTAAGTATTTCTGAACCCTATCCTGTACACCCTCAAAATGAATATATTGTTGAAAACCACTTTCAGTCACTCTTTTCTTACATTCTTCTCCAATAGAATTATTGTCATCTCCCAATAAAAACAATTCTATTTTAAATCCACTCCTCAATAATTCTATAATTTCATTAATTAAATATAAATGATTTTTAACCTCCATAAATCTTCCAATATGGATAATTTTAAATTTACTCACAAATTTGTAATCATGTTTGCAATTAAATTTCGATAGGTCCTCTCCATTATACACAATAGGTACTTTTTCTTCTTTTAAACAATATTCTTTACAAACAGTCTTTTGAATTTCTTTGCTTAAAGCAACAGGTGTAACATTAGCAAATTTATAAAACAGATATGACAGTTTCCTTTTTCCCCACTCCTGTTCTTTTTCCGCAACATTATGAACAGTATGAACCATTCCTATGTGATATTTTGCACCTATGGGAACACTATACTGCATTACATATCTGTGAGTATGAATAACATCTGGTTTTTCACGTTGGATCAGATTATCCAATTTTCTATAAATTGAAATATCTATTCCGCTTTTTTTTCCTAAATATACTATTCTTATTCCTTCTCGTTCCAAACGATCAGTAATCGCAGAATGGTAAGTATATAAACTTACCAAAATCATTTCGTTGCCTCGTTGTGCCAATTCATAACTCAAATTTTCACACATTATCTCAGCTCCAGCCAAGCCAAATTCAGGCATTATTTGCATTATTTTCATATAATATATACACCCTATCACTCTAATATTTTTTGTATTCCCTTAACGCAAAATGCTCTTATTCTATTTATTTTTTTTGATTCATATTTTTCAAATTTCAAAGACATTTCTTTAAAAATATCTATGTTTGTAATTTGATACATTGCTTTTAATTGAGCAATATGCAATTTGTGATAAAATGGACTTGTCATCATTCCAGATACATCATACAGAGACCAATATCCATTATCGAATAACAAAAGTTGTCTAGCAAGTGTGTTTACAGTTTTATCAAACTCTTTTTTATATTCAGGTAATACTAAACTCAAATCATATATTCCCCATAAAGCAAATATCCACCCGTTTAATACAAGTGGTAAATGAGTATATTCTAATAAATATAATTCATTTTCTCTTCTTTCTGAAACACCACCACATGAAACATCAATAAGCATAAAATCAATTGCCTTCTTAGCTGCATTAAAATATCTTATGTCTTTCGTTTCCGCATATGCCCTTAGAAGAAGTGATGCGCCCTCTCCTTGTGACATTGCTGAATAAGGGTTGTCCGGATATATGTAAAAAAAATTATTCCAACTTCCTTTTTCCTCTTGGTTATCAACTGCCCAATTGGCACATATAACGACCTTATCCAAATACTCTTTTTTTTCTTCAAGCAAATATAAATCAAATGCACCTAAACCATATTGAAATATCATAGTTGGCATCTTAATATGTTTTCCATCACAATGTTCTAGAAACGGAATCCCTTGTCTATCAAGATTTTTTTCTCCAAGCAATACTTTTTGAGTCAAATCATTATAATAACCACCTTTATCAACAATTTTTCCAATATCTTGTGTAACATGATAAATGCTGTTTCCCATCAGCATTTTTATCCATCTTTTGATATTATACATGCTGATTCCCATAAAATTATCTCCTAGTAATCTTAAGAAATTCCTGAATAACTATTTCAGGCATATACAGTTCTGCTTCTTGTAATGCCCTATATTTCATTTTTTCAATTTTTTTTGTATTATCAATTAATTCATTAAGCTTTTTATAAAAATCCTCAACATTATTTATTTCATATCCAACACCAGTTTCATTATCTATTATCAAATCCGAAAAGCTATTCCATTTTGCTGCCAGCACAGGCACACCTGCAAAATAGCTATCCAAAATTGATCCAGGAATTCCTTCTGTTTTATAATGAGTCGGAAACAATTGTAGATCATACTTACTAATTATTTCTACACTTTCTAATGGGTTTATTTTACCTTTATATGAAATCCCCTCACAAAATTCATCGCACAATTTCTTAAATTCATTTTCATAGCCATCAGTTATAGGACCATAGATATCCAAAATACACTTAGCCCTATCTCGATTAATTCTATTAACTACCTGAACAGCATCAGCAACTCCCTTCATTGGCGTTACCCTAGAAAAATAACATAATCTAACTGGAAAAGTAACTTCTCTAATATCAGATTTATTAATTGCATCTACACTCTTAAAATTTGCAAGTTTTATGACATTTGTGATTTTTCTCTCTACTAATTCTTGTTTCATCACATTTGTTTCAACTAAAATACAATCAAAACTAGTCAAACTTTTTTTCAGTACAGGATTCTTATCAATAATATTGGCAAGCCATCCTCCAATTACACTATAATATATCTTTGTATGAAAACATTTTTTTAAGACTTTACACAATGGTGCTAACACTTTTATTCCGTTTTGAGCAGGAAAAATAACAACACATTCACTATTTTTCATTAACTTAACCATTTTAAAAAAAAATGAAAATGGATTCTTTTTATATAACGTACTTTCTAATATTTGTATGTTATCTTTTCCTATTGCACTGCACATTCCATAATAAAATTCTCTTGTTTTTACGGATTGTCCACCAGTACTCTTTTCCTCAAAATCAAATGGTCCACATAATCCAAACTTATATCTCATGCCTTTATTCTCACCCAATTTTCTGGAATAATATCTATAGGTTTATCATCAAACCACCATTTTTCTGGACAACAGACAATTTTTTCAATATTTCTAATTAATGTTGCACCCCACCAGTTAAAAGAACTATTCACAATAATGGCATGCTTACATGATGACATTAAAATTAATTCTTCAAAATCATTTGTTTGCATTTCTTTTTCACGAAATCTCACATCACGTACTCCCCATACAATATTCTTTTTACACCATTCTATATCATTTGAAAAAATATAATAAACTGGGTTTTCAACTCGCGCATCCATATAAGCCATCGCCTGTTCATAATAAGCAGAACCAAAAGTACCATAATGAGAGGCTTCTTCTTCATAATCACCACGTCGAACTCCAACAAAAATTGCATTTTCTTTTTGAATCGCTTCTCGCGTTTCAACTGTCCTTTGACTTAATTGATAATTTGGGATAAATTCATTATCAATTTGTTTTTTTACCTCATCAACATATCTCCAAGATTGCCAATAACCGTCATAATAAGACTTATCTATAATATTCTGTGGATCAATATATGCCCTATTGGGCTCAAAAAAATATTCCTTATTTAATTTTTTCTCAAGATAAATACCAACTTTATAGCGAAGTGATTGAGAATTTCCTTCATGTTTTAATTTACACACTTCCATTATTTGACTATCCTTAGCTGGAGACAACGAAATTTTAAATTTTGTGATTCTAGGAACTCTTACATGATCATTTTTTAAAGATTTATATGCAGAATAGTCCAAATAAACTTCTTCTTTTGTTCTAGTTTTTAATAACATTGCATATGCATATTGAAACATCTGATTTCCTAAACCACCTTTAAGTTTAACAATTTTCATATATTCTATCTTTCTACCTTCTTTTCATAAACTTTTTTTTTCAATAATCCATAAAACATATTCCAACATGTGAACCAAAAGGCAACAATAACAGATTTTTCGTCACAAGTATGAAACAAATCATAATGACTCTTAAACTTTCTTCTAAACTTATCATGACTAATACTTACTTTTCTAACTCTGTACTTTGCCAAATTTTCTTTCAAAAGATATGCACAAATTCCTGGTTTTTTGAAAAGTTGAAGTCTTATTGCATAGTCATTGTTTTTCTTAATATCTTTAATTTGAATTAATCCAAATGTTTTAGCGCTATACATCATAGTAAGCTGTCCAATATAATCATAATTATACATCTTTCGCTTATTAACTTTTTCTGGTCCAGATACATAAATTTTCAAAGGTTTTGATTCTTCATCAATTTTTTCATACTCAGTAAAAGAAAGATTATATCCATTTTTCTTCATAAAATTAATCTGATGTTCAAGTTTTGTAGGTGCCCAAAGATCATCAGAATCAAGAAATGCAATCCACTCTCCCTTTGCCTCTCGTAATGCCTTATTTCTTGTCAATGCTGCGCCAGAATTTTTTTCATTATGAAAATACCTAATTCTATCATCTTTAAAAGAAGCAACTATTTCATCAGTATTATCTGTTGAACAATCATCAACAATAAGCAATTCCCAATTTGTATAAGTCTGATTCTTAACAGATTGAATTGTTTCACCAATAAATTTGGCAGTATTCCAAGATGGCATTATAATTGAAACTAATCCATTCACTAGTTTTTCACTTTTCATTTTCCTACTTATAATCCTTCCCAAGAACTGCAAAAACAGTTCTAAACATTGTAGCAATATCTCCCCAAAATGAAAAATTTTTAATACTATCAAGATTGTATTTCATCTTTCCAGGAAGAACTTCCTCCACATATACCTTATCTACATCCTCTGCAGCATCTAATAAAGTTGCTTCATCCTTATATCTGATACTTGCTTCACTTGTAATTCCAGCCGGTAAAAGTAATGTTGCCATATACTCATTTTTATATTTTTCAACATATTTTACAGCCTCTGGTCTAGTTCCCACAAAACTCATATTTCCAGAAATCAAATCAAAAATTTGTGGAAGTTCATCAAGACGACAACCTCTTAATTTTTCACCAACTTTTGTAATACGACTGTCATTGTCAACTGTAACAGCTGAGCCAATCTGATCGGCATTATTTACCATAGTTCGAAATTTATGAATTTTAAAGTGTTTCCCATATGTAGTAATTCTTTCCTGCCGATAAAACACTGGACCTTCTGAATCCAACTTTATATATAGAGCAATAATTCCCATTGGAATTGCTAATAGTATAAAAAGAATCAAACCTCCAATTAAATCTACCGCTCTTTTAAGAATTAAGCTAATTCTTTTCTTTTTTAATATCTCATAGTATGGTTTGACTTCATCTTTTCTTATGAATTCAGGCAGTTCTTCCCAACTTTTGAGCATTATATAGTCTCCTAATTAAATATATTCTCCAACAATATTTTTGAAATTTTCAATCACATATTGTACATCTTCATCTGTAAGACTTGTATGCAATGGAAGTGTAATTAAATTGCTATAGTAGTCATATGCATTTGGGAACTCACTAATATCCCATCCCAATTCCTTATATGCAGTCATCATAGGTAATGGTTTATAGTGAACATTTGTTGCAATACCGTACTCAGCCATTTTAACAATAATTTCTCTTCGCTCTTTATCACTAATTGGTGTACCATCTTTTTTAAAAGTACGAGTAAGATACAAGTGATCAGAACTCCGAAAATCCTCTCCACTATGAATCAAATGTTTTACACCAAGTTCATCACACACTGCATCATATTTTCCAACAATTTCTCTTCTTCGCTCTAACATTCCCGGATATCTATCCAGCTGTCGAAGACCTATTGCAGCCATAATATCCGTCATATTACATTTATACCAAGGACCAACAATATCGTATTCCCACGCACCGACCTGCGTTTTTGCAAGAGCATCCTTACTCTGTCCATGGAGACTATAAAGCTGGTATTGTTTATAAATCTCTTCATTATCAATTCCAGGAATATCTCTCCACGTAGCAGCTCCACCCTCTGCTGTAGTAAAATTCTTAACTGCATGGAATGAAAAATCAGTAAAGTCTGCCCACTCACCTGCCATCTTACCATTTTTGCTAGCCCCTAGGCTATGCGCTCCATCGGCAAATACAAGAACTCTTCCTTTGGCTTTCTGAATTCTAGCTCCAAGATCAATTCCTTCTTTAGCCTTAAATAATTCTTTTTTGCCCTCAACTATTTCATATAATTTTTCATAGTCAGCAATAATACCACCAAGATCCACAGCTACAACTGCTTTGGTTCTCTCTGTTATAGCATCAGAAACTTTTTCATAATCCATTTCACAGTTGTCTTTTTGACTATCTATAAAGATAACTTTTGCACCACAATGAATTGCTGCAGATGCAGTAGCTGTATATGTATATGCAGGAACAATTACTTCATCACCCTCACCAATGCCGCAAATCCGAAAATTGAGTTCTTCTGCTGCAGTAGCTGAATTTAAACAAACAACCTTTGATGTATGACAAAATTCTGCCAATCTACGTTCTAACTCTTTTGTTCTTGGTCCTGTTGTTATCCATCCGGATCTCATTGCCTCTAATACTTCATTTTCTTCTAAGCTTGACAAATCTGGTGGACTAAATGGAATATTTCTAAGTTTTTCTTCACTCATCTTTCTCTTCCTTTCAATAGTAAACATTGTTAATTAATTTATATAGCACTAATAATATGAAAATATTATCAACCTTTACAGTCAGTACTTAATCTCTTCCGTAGAGATCTCTAGTATAAACTTTTTCTTTAACATCATCTAAACTAGCATCATATCTATTAGCAATTATTGCCTGACTCATAGTCTTAAATTTTTTAAAATCATTTACTACCTTACTGCCAAAAAAAGTACTTCCATTCTCTAAAGTAGGTTCATAAATCACTACTGTTGCACCTTTTGCTTTTATTCGTTTCATAACTCCTTGGATACTACTTTGACGGAAATTATCTGAATTACTTTTCATCGTCAAGCGATAAACACCAATTATACACTCTTTTTCATCTTCAGCAGAAAAATCACCTCTATTAAAATAGTCATAATATCCTGCCATTGCCAGTACACGATCTGCTATAAAATCTTTTCTGGTTCGGTTGCTTTCCACAATAGCAGACATCATATTCTGCGGTACATCTGCATAATTGGCTAAAAGCTGTTTTGTATCCTTTGGCAAGCAATAGCCGCCATAGCCAAAAGATGGATTATTATAATGATTGCCGATACGTGGATCCAGGCACACACCATTAATAATTTCTTTAGTATTTAACCCTTTCGCTTCCGCATATGTGTCAAGCTCATTAAAATAAGAAACTCTAAGAGCGAGATAAGTATTAGCAAATAATTTTACAGCTTCTGCTTCTGTAAAGCCCATAAAAAGTGTGTCAATATTCTCTTTGATAGCTCCTTCTTGAAGAAGTCTTGCAAAAAGTTCTGCTTTTTCACGAGTACAATCATCACAACTCACAATGATTCTGCTCGGGTACAAATTGTCATATAATGCTTTTGATTCCCTGAGAAATTCCGGACTGAAAATAATCTTATTTGTATTGTATTTTTTTCGAACAGATTCAGTATAGCCAACTGGAATAGTACTTTTTATAACCATAATTGCATCTGGATTTACTTTCATTACAAGCTCTATAACAGCTTCTACTGCAGAAGTATCAAAAAAATTCTTATTACTGTCGTAATTAGTAGGCGCAGCAATAATAACAAACTCTGCATTCTTATACGCTGATGTTCCATCTGTTGTTGCCTTAAGATTCAAATCTTTTTCTACAAGATATTTTTCAATATATTCATCCTGAATCGGACTTTTCTTGTTATTTACCATCTCCACTTTTTCTGGAACAATATCAACTGCCGTTACTTGATTCTTCTGAGCCAATAAAACTGCCAGAGATAATCCAACATAACCAGTTCCTGCCACTGCAATTTTTCTATTCATGTTAAACATTCACCTTCAATTCAAAATATCGACTTTTTTAATATTATTTACAACTTTCATACAGTTTCTTGTATGTATCACCATGCTCTTTTAAATCATCTTTCGCATCATGATAAGTCGCCACAATTTCTCCTACATACCTTCTGATATCCGGATCATTCCCATAAGCCACCACAGCCAGTTTCTCCATCTGCCGCAAAAACTCATCCGTATCAAACGGAATTGGTTTACCAATATGAATCAGATCATTATCTGTCTTGGTCAAACCTTCCTCCGCCATCAGTTTCTCTTCATAGAGCTTCTCACCAGGTCTCAAACCAGTATATTCTACTTTGATATCCACATCTGGAGTCAGACCCGACATCTTGATCAGGTTTCTAGCCAGTGTATCAATCTTCACTGGAGCTCCCATATCAAGCACGAAAATCTCGCCACCTTTTGCATAAGTTCCAGCCTGAAGCACCAGACTTACAGCTTCCGGAATTGTCATAAAGTAGCGGATGATATCTGGATGAGTAACAGTCACAGGGCCACCCTTGGCAATCTGCTTCTTAAACAGTGGAATAACAGATCCGTTACTTCCCAGTACGTTTCCAAAACGAACTGCAACAAACTCTGTTCTAAATTTTCTCTCACCATCTGCCCCTGCATTTTCAGCAGTAGCTGCCACCTCAGCAAGCGCTTCCTCGCTGTCTTCATAATGGCTTCCCAGTAATGGAAGCAGGTCTTCTCTTCCTGTTCTGCTGATCTTATCCATGGTCTGGATAACCATCTCACAGAGACGCTTGCTGGCTCCCATAATGTTGGTTGGATTCACAGCTTTATCTGTACTGATCAGTACGAAACGCTGACAGCCATTTTTCAGAGCTGCATGAGCAGTTTTATAGGTTCCCATTACATTGTTCTTGATTGCCTCACATGGGCTTGTCTCCATAAGTGGTACATGCTTATGGGCAGCTGCATGATAAACAATATCTGGTTTGTATGTTTCAAATACATTGTTGATCTTTCTAGTATCACGCACGGAGCCGATCAGTACCACCAGATCCAGATGGGGATATTTGGAGCGAAGCTCCTGTTCAATGTCGTAGGCATTGTTCTCATAGACATCGAAGATCACCAGTCGTTTCGGCGCGTGGGCTGAGATCTGACGGCAAAGCTCACTTCCGATGGAACCGCCGCCACCAGTTACCAGAATGGTTTTTCCACTGATGTAGCGGAAAATTTCATCCATATTTACTTTGATAGGATCTCTTCCAAGAAGGTCTTCCACTGCCACGTCTTTCATTTTGCTGAGGGACACTTCTCCGGTGACGAACTGATACACGCCTGGAAGAATCTTCATTTCGCATTTGGTTTCTTTACAGATGTTCAGGATATCTCTTCGCTCTGCCGCACTTGCGCTTGGAATTGCCAGAAGGATCTGGTCGATTTTATATTTCTTTGCGCTTGCGAGAATATCATCACGACCGCCTACAATGGGCACGCTCTCCATATAGCGTCCCCATTTATTCGGGTTATCGTCAATAATACAGCAGACCTTTCCCTTCGGCTCTTTTGCCCGCTCAATGTCACGGAGAATGATCTGTCCTGCCTGACCGGCACCGATCAGCATGATGTGATGAAGCGGACCTTCCTCTTCTTTCTGTTTACGTGTTCTTTCCAGAAGAACAAATCTATATGAAAAACGGATTCCTGTAATCAGGCAAAATTGAATGATTGTTCCGAAGAGATAATAGGACAGTGGCATTTTCTGAATAAAAAATGTGATTCCAATTATCTGGAACAGGAATGTAAGTATAGTAGATAAGCCAACTCTTAACAGCTCACTGTAGCTTGCGAAACGCCATACGCTGTTATAGAGGCGCAATGCCCAAAAGACAAAAACAGAGAATACTGTATACCATGGTGCAAATTTCAGATAGGCAGACAAATATTCTCCAGGTATTGCGGAGTATGTACAATCAAAGCGGAACCACAGTCCAAGAAAGTATGCGGCGTTTACGGCGATCACATCATAAATAATCAAGTAAAGTGCGATTACCTGCCAATGCTCCAACTTTCTTTTTTTGCGTTCGGTTTTTTGTTTTTTCGTTGTCATTTCTTAATCATATGGACGGAGTTACCCCCCCCCAGTCCTTTCCTCCCATTTTTTCATAACTTTGACCACTTACCAGATAGCTTCCTGTCTGGTGCTTCGGCGACTCCCATGATATCTTGGGGAAGTCCGGAACCCGCACCGGCGGTGGTCTGCCGAAAAGCCTGCGTCACTGGCGCAGCCTCTTTGCCCGGTTACCCGGTTTTATAGATAAGAGCGTTCGTAACGCTGCTTATTATCATTTTTCTCTTTGTTGTCAATAATTATTTTGTTCTACTTCCGCGAAAAAAACTGTCCTGGCATTTCCTGCCAAGATTTCTGGCGTCATTCAGGAAGCGGTTTCCCTGATGACCATTTTCACAGAGGAATTCATTTCCCTTCCGGCGAACCTTGCCGCCGCAGATGGCGCATTTGTCTTTCAGGCCGTCTGTTCTGGTTTCCAGTACCAGAATTCCTTCTGCCCAGGCTTTATACTGCAGGTTGGTCCGGATCTTACTGCTTAAGTGAAGCGGGGAAAAATTGCCGCTTTTTACCATTGACATCCGGGTGAAGTTCCGGTCGTAATCGGGGAGGACAATGATTCCTGCCTGATTCTCTTTGCAGAAGTTCAGGATCTCACGGCTGACCTGGTGGGCGTAGTGCTCGGACAGGTTCTTCAGGTGCATGTAGTACTTCCGGTTGGGCTGGGGACTATTGTCTCCCACTGTGTTTGGTCTGGATTTCTGTATTCTGGTATCCAGCAGCTTGCAGCGGTGACGGTACGCATCTCCGCCCCGGCAGTTGTGTACAGCCAGCTGTTTTCCCAGCTCATCCAGAATGCAGCACACTGCGAAGGTGTCTGTGTTTGTAAAGCGGACACTGCACAGGTTCGTGCCTTCTGCCATTCGTTCTTTGGCAGTGCGGGCGTCACTGTTCTCCTGTTTCACTGGGATATTCAGCAGGTAGCGCCTGCCCTCCTTTACCAGGGTGGGCGACATCAGCTGACCATCTTGGGGAAAGGGGCGTCCTTTCAGGTTGCAGTCTGTCCAGATCCATTTCTCACCGTTCCACAGCTTCAGGCAAATGGATCTGTCGGTGAGATCGGAATACATTCCTTTGAAAAAGGTAACCTTGGCTTCCAGTTTCTCAGGGAATCCGGATTGAAGCTCCTGGGTGCTTTTTACTGTGGCAGATGCTTTGTTAATGGCGGCGCGTCTCAAGTAGACAGGTACTTTCCCCATTGGTAAGGGGTTGGTGGGCTGTCTGCCATCCCGACCGGACAGGGTCAGGAGCTCCAGACTGCGCTGGATGTCGAAGAGGCTGCTGTTCCACAGTTCTTCATGCTGTCTCAGAAGGTGGTAGTAAAACTCCACCACCTTCTGAAAATATTCTTCTGTTCTGTCCAGCCATATAGGCTCCGGACAAACCAGGCGCATGCGCCAGGTTCGGATGCTGTATCCTGTTTTCATAAATTTTGTCTGTGATTTCTGCTGGTTTCTTTCGTAATATTTCAGTAATGCGACGGTCATCCAGGCAGTTTTTCTGCTTTCTTTCCCATCGTCGTTTTACATTCTATCGCGAATAACTGGGAAAGTCAACCAATTATAGCGACTATAGACTCTTTTTGTCGAATTATACCATAATTTGTTCCAAATTCACCTTTTTCCCATTAGTTTTTCAAAGGGATTTTTTCGATATAAAATAATTGAGTGGTCAAATAATTGGTACATACTTATAGAATAAGGAGGCAGCTATGTGCAGAAAAGGTGAAAACATACGCAAACGCAAGGACGGGCGCTGGGAAGCCCGTTATATCAAATACCGTGATCCGGAGGGAAAAATCCACTACGGTTCCCTCTATGGCAAAACATATGGCGAAGTAAAGGACAAGCGAAACAAAAAAATTGCAGAAGTGCCAGGCTATGGACATCTGGTGCGAAATCCTGGCATTTTAAATTACCAGGCTACCTTCGAAACAGCCGCAGAACATTGGAAACAGGAAATCCGCTATACCATCAAGGACAGTACTTTTTCCAATTATGAAGCGATCTTGAAGAATCAGCTTCTTCCGGAGCTTGGCAGCACCCAGATACGGAAAATCAGCAATTCTCAGATCACGCAGCTTATTCATAAGAAAAAAGAGCTGGCATTGTCTGCAGGAACCATTCATGTAATTTTAAGCGTACTCCGCAGCATTTTGAACTTTGCAGCAAAGGGAGGCGTCTATACCAGTGAACCAATCCGCTACCCCCATTTGGCTGGCACCAGCCAGGAGGTGCAGATTATGAAGCTTGCAAACTATAACCAGCTGGAGAAATTTCTTATTGACAATATCAGTGATTTCCATTTCGGTCTGCTGCTTTGCATGCATACAGGCATCCGTGTAGGCGAACTCAGCGGCCTGCGCTGGGAAGATGTGGATTTCGCCCAGCACAAGATCCGCATACAGCGGACTGTAATCCGCATCAAAAATCTGGATCAGACCGCTAATCCGGACACTGGAAAAATCCCAAAAACCATTCTGTATATAGGCCCGCCGAAGACAGAACATTCCAACAGGGAAATTCCATTGCCAGACAAGCTGCTGTTTTATGCGAAACGTTTTCGTAAAGATGGCTCCGCATATATTTTGACTGGAACTGCCAGATGCATGGAGCCGCGGGTAATCCAGCGCAGATATGCAGCATTGCTGAAAACCTGTGGAATTCCCCCCATTAAAATCCATGCTCTCCGGCATCAGTTCTCCTGTCGCTGGGTGGAACATGGCTTCGATACCAAGTCCCTGTCCGAAATACTTGGACATACTTCCGTGCGAACCACACTGGATCTGTATGTGCATATCCAGGTGGAAACGAAGCGACAGTATATGAATCAGATGATGGAGCAGGCAATATAACAGAATGAACAATTTCAGAAAAGGCAGTTATGCCAGAGAACTCTCTTTTGAGAGGCCTCTGGTGTGACTGTCTTTTTTTGCTGTCTGAAAAAGGTGACCGGATACTGAAAAATCTCAATTTCTAAAATAAGAGGTCTTTATTCGTGGTCGATAGTCCAAATTGTACTGGTTTTCTGCTTGTTTGCAGCGCAAGTACGCATTACTGAAATAATGCGACTTGGAGGTCATCTTTTTTTATTGTTTCCGGTTGGGTGGTGGGTTATGCAAATTTGCTTCTATATGTTTCTAACATAGTTAGGGCCGGGAACGATCAGGTAAGTGATGTCCCGGCCAGGTTTTATTTATTTTATACCAAATTCTTTCATGAGTTTTTTCTGATATTCTTCATCTTCTGTAGCTTTTATACAATCTTCAATGCGATTGGAAGAAAGTAATTTTTTATTCAGCGTATTTAAGGCTATACGCTCCTTTTCACGTCCATCTTTCTCTATCATCTGTCCCAATCTCGTCATTGTCATCGCCTCCGTAATCTCATCAAGTTCTGCTCCATCCAAGAACTTATCTACCAGAGTATACAACATAGCCATCACTTTATCCGCCATGTCATTATGCTCTTCTTTCGCTATAAAAATCCCTTCTTTAATTTTATCTTTACGGCTCATCTGTCCACCCATAAGTGGTATCATACTAAGCTGTGCGACGTCATCTTCTGTAAAATCCAAGAATGTAAACTCAGATTCACCCGCCTTTCCTTCTTCTATATCCCTATTTTATCACAATATAATATAAAAATCATCTTAAAAGTTTATAAATTTATCAAAAAAGAAGCAAACCACGTTATATAATGATTTGCTTCTTTCTATATTTAGATTTCTCTCACCAGAGGAATCTCATTCTCTTTACTGCTGTGTAGTAGTATCAGCTGCGCCTTCGGTTGTAGTTCCATCTGCAGCAGTGGTATCTGTCGCAGCCTGTGTCTCGGCTGCTACTGTACCTGGCTCGGTCACAGTTTCTGTGGAGGTGCTGTCAGTGCTTGTGCTTCCACTAACTGGTGCGTCAGCTTCCTCCTGGGTAACCACTTCACCGTTGCGAACCTTTTCCATAAGGCTCTTAGCCTTATCAACAGTGTTATAATCCGGAACCATAACATATGCCTTCTGGCTCATGGAATATGGTTTCTCAGTAGCACCGGTACCATTTACACTGTAGGAAACGATTGTCCAGTCGCCCCCATTGGTAAGCTGCTGCTGAAGGATCTGTGCGATCTCTTCATATGTGATGTTAGTACCGAAGCATCCATCCAGACTGGAAAGAATGGAGGAATAGCTGGTAAGGATTTCCGGAGAAAGTGCCTTCTTCACAACACCACGGATAACCTCCATCTGGTTCTTACCACGCTGGCGGTCACCCTCCTGGAATGCGTAACGCTCTCTTGCAAAGATAAGCGCCTGCTCACCATTCACATAATTCTCACCCTTGTTAAAATGATAACCCAGAATATTCTTGGAATCAAAATCATAATCTGAATTAACGGTAATTCCGCCAAGTGCATCGATTACCTTCACAAATCCACCGAAGTTAATTCGGAAGTAATAATTAATGTCAATATCATACAGCATTCCCAGAGTATCCATACACACATCGATTCCATAAATACCGGCATGTGTCAGCTTATCCGGTGCACCTCCGGAAATAGAAAGCGGTACAAAGTAATCACGAGGTGTGGAAACCAGCAGGATCTCATGTGTATCTGTATTCACAGTGGCAATAATATTTACATCGCTTCGGCTCTTAGCTGTCATCTCACCTCTGGTATCAATACCACTGAGATAGATGGTGTAAACCTTACCGCCATTAGCAGTGGTGATCGGCTCTATAGGGGTGGACTCTTCTGCAGACTGAATTGTGGATTCAACGTCTACTGTTCCAACCTCTTTTATCTTAGTGCTGAAATCTGTGTATCCGTCCATATCCTCGTATACACTGAGATATCCGCTGTTCAGAAGCATGGCATTTACTTCCCCATTCAGGATTCCGTCAGCAAGCTCGGTCAGACCTGCGTACTCTTTCGTTTGTACCTCTGTGCCGAATTCGCTGTTCAGGTGTGCTACAGCGCCATCTGTGTTCTCACGGTCAAGTGAGGAAAGAATACCATAAGTATATCCGGCAGTTGCCTCTACAGAATCAGCGGCGTCATCGTTCTTTACATAAACAGCCATCTGTGTGACCTCAGTGGTCTCACCGGAAATATTGCTGATGGCGGATCTTGTCTTATTAATATAGAAACCGCCGAATGCCAGAATGGCAATCATGATCACTGCCAAAACAGTTCCGCCAATAAAGCGGCCTGTGTATCTGGTATGCCATACCAGCAGCCAGATTATCGCTGCGATCACCGCAAGTACAATGCCGATGATCAGCATATAAATGGTGGGAACCATCTTGGTCATTGCCAGAAGTCCCATAAAAACAACAGAAAGCATAATGACGATGATGGTGATCACCGCGCCTGGTATCCAGTCGTTTCTTCTTCTCCTTCTACTCATCTTTTAGCTCCTTTTTTATTTCTTTTGTCATTAAGGGCTGCTGCTTACTTTATAGCCAGCCCCATCAAAAGCATATCTTATATTTTATACGCTGACAACTGGAAAATCAAGTTAAATAGTGTTATAATACGAAAGATTTATAAAATTTTTTTATGAAAACGTTATAACTTCCAGGACGCGGACAGGAATATGACGAAATCAACCGTATCCGGCAGGATAAATGTTCGCCAGATGGTTGCAGACCACAATGGGCGGCATGTTATGCAAATATCATTTGAATGCAATATTCTGCCAATTTAAGGAGGAATTACAATATGACAAAACAAGAGTTTCAGGAACTGGCACAGAATATTGTTCTTCTGGACGGCGCTACAGGTTCCAACCTGATGGCTGCCGGCATGCCGAAGGGGGTATGCACAGAGGAATGGGTGCTGGCGCATAAGGATGTGATCCAGAATCTTCAGAGAGCTTATATCGAAGCGGGAAGCAATATTATCTACGCTCCTACTTTTGGCGGCAACCGTGTAAGCCTTACCATGCATGGTCTGCAGGACCGTATGGAGGAGATCAACCGCACTCTGGTTTCCTATTCAAGAGAAGTCGCTGATGCGGCAGACCATAAGGTTTACGTTGCTGCGGATATTACCACCAGTGGTAAAATGATGGCTCCTGCCGGGGAGATGACCTATGAGGCAGCTTTCGAAATGTATCAGGAGCAGATTGGAATTCTGAAGGATTCCGGCGTGGATCTGATCGTTGCTGAGACCATGATCAATATTGAAGAGACTCTGGCAGCTGTGGATGCGGCTTCTACAGTTTGCGAGCTGCCGATTATGTGTACCATGACGGTAGATGCAGACGGAAGTATTTTCAGCGGTGGAAATGCTATCGAGGCTGCAGTTTCCCTGGAGGCTGCTGGTGCAGATGCTGTGGGCGTGAACTGCTCTGTTGGTCCCGATCAGCTGGTTTCTGTTATCCGCAATATTAAAGAAAATGTCTCCATCCCGGTCATTGCCAAGCCGAATGCCGGTATGCCGTTCATTGATGATAATGGAAACGCCGTTTATTCCATGAAAGCGCCGGATTTTGCCAGACATGTGAAAGCTCTGATTGATGCAGGCGCCGGTATTGTAGGGGGCTGCTGCGGTACTACACCGGAATATATCCGGGAAGTGGCGAAGATGATCGGACGATAATTAATAATACATAAGCCGCTGTAGAACACAAAGGATTTTGGTATGTTTCTCTTTACGGAATACATCTCATCTTCTCTATCGTTCTTCAACGGCTTTTTCTATAAATTATTTTACCTTAATCGCCTTCTTCGGGCACATTTCCTGGCAGCAGAAGCAGCGGATACATTTCTTATAGTCATAAACTGGCGGCTGTTTTTTTCCATTTCGGAAATCTACTGCTTTGCCTGGAACAGGACAGCTGTTTACGCAAATTCCGCAGCGTACACATTTATCCGCTTCAATATAGGGTTTCTTCTGAAATATATTTAAAGCTTTTGCAAGCTTTGTCCAGATATTGCTGCGGACTTTGGTACGATCCACGTTGAAGTGTGGATTCCCGTATTGTTCCACTAATTCCTTCATGGAAATCACACTGCACTGCGGTCTCATTCTCCAGGCAGGTTGCTCTGCAGCATTTTCTCTGCTCCTGTCATTCTTGATTCTGTCCTCACTTCCGTGTTCGATTCTGTCCTTGATTCTCTCCTCTCTTCTGCCATTTTTCAGCCAGGTGCTCTCATCTTCTTCCATCCCGGAAGCCAGAATAACTTCAATATTCTCTTCCCTATAATTCCCCAGTCCCATCTTCTCCCCATGATAATTGGTGGGTACCATTTCCGGCTTCAGGTAGACCAGTCTTGCAAATACGCTGTCAAGTGCCACTGGATCCATAGACATAAGAATCATGTTCATGGTCACCGGATCTCCGGAACCTGGTCCATTTCCCTCCATTGCAGTAATTCCATCCATAATGTAGAGTCTGGGCTTCACATACTGGTTCAGATCAATGAGCATGCGGGCAAAGCTGTCCGCACTTGGATATTTTGTGTGACCAATTGCTTTGTTTTTTCCATAAATGAAGCCGTAACTATTCTTCACAGCACCTGTAATACGCTCCAGGGCATGGGTTTTCATCTTGGAAAGGGATATGACACAATCTGCTTCTAATAATTCCTTCGGGAGAATAAACTCCTTTGCCTGAGTTCCCTCCGGATTATCCACATGCACACCCTTGGTATAGTCAATAGCCGGAATCTGGTATTTCTCCAGACAGGTGTCCATTCCGGTGCCCTGGATGACCTGCCTGGTGGTGCCGTGGCCACAAGAATCTGCCAGTACGATATTTTCATATTCCTCTTCTCGCAGGATCCGGGCAAAAGCGCCCACTACTACAGGATGGGTAATCACCGCTTTTTCTACTTCTGCTTTTTTCAGAAGATTGGGCTTCAGAAGGATTTTTTCTTCTTTATTTATAAAAGATTCCAGACCACCAAGCTGATCCAGACCGATTTTCAGGAGGGTATATATTTTTTCCTCATCATAATCGTCGCAGGGCAATACGATTACTTTACTTTTCTTATTCATGAGTTTACCTTTTTGCAAATCCAGCGTATTCAAAACATTACTCCGGATCTGGCACCTTCTTTTTATTCTCTCAACCTTCCACACGGGCAGCCCGAAGTGCTTTCCTCACAGGCAAAATACATGCCGGTACCACAGACAGTGCATCCACACCCATCCTGAGAAAGGTTTCTGTCAGCCTGGTATCTGCTGCCAACTCTCCGCAAAGGCAGACCTTGCAGTTCTGGGCATGCCCCGCTTCCACGATCATCCGGATCATTTTTAAAATAGCCGGATGATGATCATTATACTTCTTCTGAAGCAGTGGATTCTGACGGTCCATTGCCAAGGTGTACTGGGTCAGGTCATTGGTTCCGATTCCAAGGAAATTTACCCTCTTCGCCAGTTCTTCCCCGATCATCACAGCAGCCGGGGTTTCCATCATAATACCTGTCTGAATCTCTTTAAACGGTATTCCCACGGCCCGCAATTCATTTTTCACCTCTGCCACCAGCACTTCGATTTCATCCATTTCCTCTTCCCCGCAGATCATAGGGTACATCATTCCCAGATTGCCGTACCAGCTGGCACGGTAAATGGCGCGTATCTGCGTTTTAAAAAGATTTTTCCGATCCAGACAAAGACGAATCCCACGGTTTCCCATAAGCGGATTGGTTTCTTTCGGAATTTCCAGGTAAGAAGCCTGTTTATCCGCGCCAAGATCCGCAGTACGAATGATAACCAGACGGTCACCCATTGTCTGGGCTGTTTTTTTATACGCCTGAAAAAGCTCCTCTTCTCCAGGATAGTTTTCCCTGCCAAGATACTGAAACTCGCTCCGAAGAAGACCAATTCCACGTGCACCGTAATAGAGCGCACTGTTCAGGTCATCTAGGTTGCCGATATTTGCATATATTCCCACTTTTCGTCCGTCTTTCGTCACATCTTCTGCATCCTTTAGCTGCAAAAGAGCTTCCCGCTCCACCAGATCAGCTTTGCGGCGGATTTCATATTCTTTGCATACTTCTCCATCTGGTTCCAGATAAAAAGTACCGGTATAGCCGTCTATAATGGCAATGCTGTCTTCCCACTCTTCTTCTGACTGCGGAATTCCGATACCGGTCACGCAGGGAATGTCCATGTTTTTCGCAAGGATTGCCGCATGGGAAGTGGCAGAGCCGCTACGGGTAACAATTCCCAGAAGTTTCACCTTATCCATCTCCATCAATTCTGCTGGTGACAGGGTTTCTGCTGCCAGAATCACCGGCTCCTCGCCAAGGTCGATCCGGTTCTCATCCTCTCCCAGAATTTCAAGAAGCAGATTGGATACACGGCTGACATTGTAGATTCTATCCTTTATGGAAGGATCATTCAGGCTGGAAAAGGTGCTTTCAAGTTCATCTCTGGTGGTCTGCACCGCATAGGCGGCTGTTACCTTTTCTCCGGTAATCATGCTTTCCACCGCCCGAAGGAAGCTGCCCGAGCCAAGTAGCTGGGCCTGCTCCAGAATTTTCGTGTCTGACATTCTGTCATATTCTTCTTTTAAAGTCTGCATCACATGTCTTCTTGCCACATCGAAGCTTCTCAGTTCCCTTTTCACATCATCTGCCTGATGCTGGCGGATCTGATATTCTCCCTTCCGGTAAAATCGAATTTTCCCAATGGCAATTCCGGCAAATGCAGAAGAACCTTTATATATTTCCATCTTGTGTCTCCTCGTTATTTGTCACTTAGTCAGGTATTGTGAATCGCCACAAGCTACATAAATGCAGGTCGAAATTTTATAATCTTCAACAGGATAGTATACTTATAAATACTCTTGTGATGCCTTAATATACTCACTTAATGTCGATGGAAGCCCATGTCTTTTTATGACATCTGCACAATATTTTTTATAAATAGACTTTAATCCCTTGCTATTTGAACTGTCATTCTGTTGTGCGTAATACACAAATGCCTGAAGTATAATAATGTCAAATGTTATAATATCTATATTCTTCAGATCTTCCAATTCTCTTGCCACATTATCAACCATAATTTCTTTTGAGCAAAAATAATTTATATTGTAATATGCAGCATATGCCAAACTATAAACCTCTCCGCTGTCTTTAGAACGCCCTCTTTCATAGTTAACTAATTCATGCTTCGATATATTATTAAAAATTGTTGTGTATTTAGGGTCTTTTCCATATAATCCATCTTCTTTGACTATCGTAATGTTTTTTCCTATATAACTATCAACAAAATTACGAGATTCTTCGTCTAATTCTTTGTATACCTCTTCATGAATATAAATATCCGTAAAACTTTCAAATAAAGGTTTTATATATAATCGCTTTATATTTTCAAATGAACAATTTTTATCTGAAGTTCTTTCCGATATTCCAACCATAAAAATATTGGCATCAAAAAGGATTGGCTTGTTAAGCAAATCATGCAAAGCTGTCTTTTTTAACGGTGTATACATATAAACTCACCCCCGCTTCGCATTTATAATAGAAAATAATTCTTCATCATCCTCTTCTTCATCATCAGAAATTTCATCTTGTTCAACTAACTCATTGATAAGATCCATATCTAACGAGAGAATTTTTGCATCCTCGATAATGTCTTCTTTTGATGCATTACCAGTAATAAATGATGTTTCCATATCCTGATACGTTTTACTATACGGAATAATAAAATTATTCACTGTACCATATAACATAGAAACAGGTTCACTAAATATTTGAATTTCTTGAAGTACTTTTTTAATAAACCCATAGTTTTCAATATATTTTTCTACATTTTCAGTAAAATGTTCCTCTTCGAGTCTATAAATAACTGCTTTAAGTGGCATTTGATATTTTACTGTCATCACAATAATAAACGAAGCAATCTGATTAAAATTCAATGATTTAAAGTCTGTCGCTCGCAGACTTCTGCAATAATCCCTGACTTCACGATTTAAAGCCTCCTCTGGAAATAATATCTCAGCTGCAAATCTGCATGCTTTCTTTTCATTTACATCCTTAAGCATACTAAAATCGCAAATGTATGGTTTCTCCTTAAACACCTGATAGTCCTTAATATAATGATAGAATTCATGTGCTGCTGCAAAAGCCTGATTTACCAATGGCTTATTACTATTCAATATAATGTATGCTCTTTCTTTTCCCATTGTTGGAATATACAACATACCATCAATTTTGTCTGATTCAAATGAAACCAGTTCGAATCTAATATCACTGCTCTGTTTTTGAATCCAGTCAAACACTCCTATTCCCATTGGAGCAGAAGCATAATCAACTCTTTTTTCCCTGGCTAGTTTTTTTATTGCGTCAATCTCGTCTAAAGAAAGCGAAGTTGTATTAAAATCATATTCTTTTTGATAATATTTTTCAAATAATTCATTGTTATCAATCGACGTCATAACTACCTCTCTTTGCAAGCATTTCATACTTTTCCTTGATTCTGATACGTTCAGCCATTTCCTCAATTTTTAGCTTATCAGATTCCTCAAGACTACCCATAAGATATACAAGCGCATCTGTTGTAGATTCAACAAAATAATCATCAGCCTTTTCTCCTGTTAAACTACAAATTTTGCTTAACAAATCAATGGTAGGCACCTGTTTACCATTTTCCAATAATGAAAGAGTAGGTCTTTTAATATCAAGTTTTTGAGCAAAAACCTCCTGAGACTCTTTTCCTCTAAGAGCGACTAAGTCTTTACAAAATTTTTCTAAATTAAATTCCTTCATATCAAACCTCCCAAAAACTGTATGTTAATTATCTTAACAAAATCATCTATAACTGTCAATGAATTCGTTAGTGTTTTTAACATTATTATACGTCATATTATGCTATGTTGACAATATTTTTAACATCATATTTGAAAATAATTCAAAACTGAATCTATTTCACAGTTACAAATCCAGAGTAAAAGAGCCTGCAAAGAAAATCCCCCAATGTTTCCAGGGGGCATTCTCTTATGCAGACTCTTTTTTAATTCTTACCGTAATAACAGTAATTCACTCACTTAATCGCAGGCAGCCTTAAACTCAGTCCAGTTCTTATTATACTGTTCCTCAGCTTCCTGACTTACATTCTTAATACTCTCCCCGCTTGTTACACTGTCCGGAACCACCAGGCTCTCGTCTACCAGCTCGTCTGCTGCCTTGTTGGTGCAGTAGTAACCGATATAATTGAAGCACTGTGCAGCAACCTCCGGTCTTAAAATATAATCTACAAACTGGTAAGCTGCATCTGCATTTGGAGCCTCGCTTGGAATAAACATTCCCATAACACCGAAGCCAAGACCTTCCTCCGGATAAACCACCTTCAGATCCGGGTTCTCTGCCAGAGCTGCAGTTACCTGGGAGGTGTAAAGGAACGCTACAGAAGCCTCTCCGTTCAAAAGCGCATTCTGGGTATTGTCATCCTGGATCATACGCACATTGGGAGCCAGCTCCACAAGCTTCTCTCCTGCCTCTGCTATAGTATCCACGTCTTCTTCATTCATGCTTTTTCCCATGGTGAGAAGAGTAATTCCGTTAATAACACGATAGTTGCCGATCAGCGCTATACTGTCCTCCAGGGACGGATCCCACAGATCAGAATAGCCCTTGATATCATTGTCCACTTCCTCCGGATCATATACGATCAGCGGAATACCTGCACCATATGGTACGGTGTACTCGTCCTTCTCATCATAAAACTGTCCCTGATAAAGAGGATTGATGTTTCCCCAATTGGAGATTTTGTCTTTGTCAAGCTTGGTGGCAAGACCCTCTTCCACGATTTTCTCGAGAATGTAGTCATCTGCGATTACCACATCATAGTCTCCGCCTTTTGCCATGGAAACCTTCTCCAGCATGGTTTCGTCAGTGTCAAAGTTGGAATATACAATCTTGCATCCGGTCTCTTCCTCGAAACCATCCAGGACCTCCTGAGGGAACATTCCCTCCCAGGTATAGAGGACCAGCTCGGAGTCAGCTGCGTATACAGGTGACAGACTGCCACAGATTGCTGCTGCAGCAAGAATTACTGCAAATACCTTTTTCTTCATAATCATTCTCCTCTTCTTCAAAAACACAGCCGGCTTCTGCCAGCCACGTTTCCGTTTTTATAAATTTCCATGTTTACTCTGCCTTGATCTTCGTCCACAGCTCCGCATATTTCTGCTTGATCTTCGGTTCCTGATAACGGAATATCTCGCTGTTTGGATTTTCGAAATCCGGGATGTAGGAGGAAACGCCCTCATACTCTCCGGTGATCATGGTTTCGTAAACACTCTTTACAGGAGAAGTATAACCTACTTCTTCCGTATTGGAAAGAGCAGATTCTTCATTTAGCATAAAATTAATAAACTGATGGGCAAGCTCTGTCTCATTGCAGTCCCTTGTGATAACCATTGCATCATACCAGTTGTTGGTTCCCTGGCTCGGTGTGAAGTAATCCATATTCGGATTTTCGCTTATAATATAAGAAGCATCTCCGGAATAAACAACTGCCATAGCCTTGTTTCCGGAAATCATATTGTCAATGACGTCATCACCGGCGTAAATCGGATCCATGGTATTTCTCTGGTCAACCAGCCACTGGTAAGCTTCCTGGATCTGATTCTCATCTGTAGTATTCATGGAATATCCAAGAGCCTTCAGTGCTATCATAAAGGAATCCCGCTCAGAATCATACATGTAAATATTTCCTTTATATTTGGTATCCCTGAGAAGATCCCAGCCTTCCTGAAGATCTGCCGGATCAACCACAGTCGTATCATAAAGAATACCAACCGTTCCCCAGAAATACGGGCAGGAATAACGATTTCCCGGATCATAGCTTTTATTCATGACCTCATCCATCAGGCTGCCCTTATTCGGGATCAGATCCCAGTCAATATACTGTAGATAATCCTCTTTAATCAGACGCTCGATCATATAATCAGAAGGGATCAGCACGTCATAGGACTCACCGCCGGAAAGCTTGGTGTACATCATTTCGTTGGATTCGAAGGTTTCGTAAACTACAGTACAATTATATTCCTGCTCAAACTGTGTCAGAAGATCCAGATCCATATATTCTCCTGCATTATAAACCTTCAGGACATGGTTCTCCGCTGCACCGCCTCCGCACTTGATCAGTCCGAAGCCAAGGGCAAAAACCAGCAGAAGGGCGATCACACGCTGAATCTTTTTCGCATGCTTGCTGGCATGCTTTTCCAGGAGCTTTGGAAGCACGTTGGCAAAAACCATGACAAGCACAATGACCAGGATTACAATTGTGGACAGGGCGTTGATGGTAGGGTTGATTCGCTTGGTCATATTATAGACCACAATGGAAATGTTCTTTACACCGTTTCCGGATACAAAGTACGAAATTACGAAATCGTCAAAGGACATGGTAAACGCCAGCAGCGCACCGGCGAAAATGCCATCCTTGATCATGGGCACGATTACCTTGGTCAATGCCTGGAACGGAGTTGCTCCAAGGTCCATGGCTGCATTTGCCAGGTTCGGATCAAGGCTTCGCACCTTGGGATAAACACTGGTGATCACATATGGCGTACAAAAAGAAATGTGCGCCAGCAGCATGGTAAAGTACCCTTTCCGAAAGCCCAGTGAAGAAAACAGAAGCATCAGTCCGATTGCAGTAACAATATCCGGGTTCAAAATGGGCAGGTTGTTGATATTTAAAAGTGTTTCCTTTAACACCTTCCGGGACTTGGAAAGACCGATTGCAGTGATGGTTCCCAGCACTGTGGAGATCACAGTTGCCAGGATGGCGATGGTCACAGACACGTAAACCGCTTTGCTGACTTCTGTATTGTGCAGCAGCTCTGTATACCACCTCATGGAGAATCCCGTAAACCTGGTCAGGGATTTGGAGGAATTAAAGGAAAAAATCATGGTCACCAGGATTGGCAGGTAAAAGAATACCAGACAGATGGCCACATAAAATCTCTGAAAAAAGCTTGTTTTTTTCTGCATGATACTCTCCTACTCTCCTTTTTCCTTGTCCATCCGCTTCATCAGACTCATGGAGATCAAAATAATCACCGCCAGAATCATGGAAATGGCACTTCCGAAATTCCAGTCTCCAACTGAGATAAACTGGGACTCGATCAGGTTTCCGATAAGCATGTACTGTCCGCCTCCCAGAAGCTTCGGGATAACGAAGGAGGAAATGGCAAGAAGGAAAACCATCATAATACCATTTACCACCCCTGGCAGGGACAGCTTCCAGATTACCTTCCAGAAGGTCTGGAAACGGTTGGCTCCCAGATCGTAGGCTGCCTCGATCAGGGATTTATCCATTTTATTTAAGGATGTATGGATAGGAATGATCATAAAGGGCATAAAGTTGCAGATCAGGCCTACCATTACGGAAAAATCCGTATACATCATGCTGATAGGTCCCAGTCCGATTTTTGCCAGAAGGTTATTGATGATTCCGTTATCTGCAAGAAGATTCATCCACGCATAGGTACGAAGAAGCATGTTGATCCACATTGGAATGGTTACCAGCATAATGAGAAGTCCCTGGACTTTCTCAGAGCATCTCGCAATGATCAGGGCAAGGGGATAGCCAAGCACCAGACAGATAAAGGTGGTGAGAAGTCCCAGCCAGAAGGATTTCAGGATCACATTCAGGTAGGTAGCTTCCAGGAATTTGGCAAAATTCCCCCAGGTGAAGGAAAGTGTCATTACTTCATTTCCTTCTGTGGTGAACGCATACAGGGCAATGAGAAACAGTGGGATCACAAGGATAACAATTGCCCAGATAAAGTAAGGAATGATCAGGCGCTTAAACTGTTTCATCAATAAGCTCCCATTCTGTACATGACGTGAATGTCTTCCGGTCCGAATTTCAGTCCTACCTGGCGGCCCACTTCCGCATAATCGGTGGTCTGAACTTTATAGGTGCGCAGTTCTGTTTCTACGAGAATTTCGTAATGAACGCCCTTGAAGGTGACGTTTCGAACAACACCGTTGATTTTCGCCTGAGATGGTTCCACAATGTCAAGGTCCTCAGGACGAAGCACAACCTCGATTTCTTCATTATCCTCAAAGCCTTTGTCCACGCATTCGAATTCAAATCCGTCGAACTGCACCAGATAATCTCTGATCATAATTCCTTCTATAATATTGGACTCTCCAATGAAGCTTGCTACAAAACGGTTTTCCGGCTCGTTGTAAATATCGGTAGGAGAACCGATCTGCTGAATTTCGCCGTTATTCATAACGACCACGGTATCAGACATGGAAAGGGCTTCCTCCTGGTCATGCGTAACGTAAATGAAGGTAATTCCAACCTCCCGTTGGATTTTTTTCAGCTCGATCTGCATCTGTTTTCGTATTTTCGCATCCAGGGCGCCAAGAGGCTCGTCAAGAAGAAGGATTTTCGGCTCATTTACCAGCGCACGGGCAATGGCCACTCGCTGCTGCTGTCCGCCGGAGAGCAGGGTGACATCTCTTTTTTCGAAACCCTCCAGACCTACCATTTTCAGCATTCTGGTGACTTTCTGGGCGATCACGTCCTTGTCCACTTTTTTCAGATTCAGACCGAATCCAATGTTCTCTGCCACATTCAGATGGGGAAAAAGGGCATATTTCTGGAAAACGGTATTTACCTCTCTCTTATAGGGAGGCAGCTTGGAAATCTCAATTCCGTTAAACAGTACTTCGCCGCCGCTTGGCTCCTCGAAGCCTGCAATAATACGAAGGGTTGTGGTCTTTCCACAGCCACTTGGTCCCAGAAGGGTGAGAAACTCGTTCTCATAGATGTCCAGATTGATTCCGCGGAGAACCTGCTGGTCATCAAAGTTTTTTGTGAGATTTTTCAACTCTATGAGTTTGTTCATTCGTGTGCTCCTTTCCGGTCACTGTCTGCATAACGTTCAGCAACCCTTTCCATTCCCCGGAATGTATCTGATCTCGCCTTGATTCCATGGATACAGTCCAGTAAGAAATATTCAATCCGCAAATCTACTGCGATCTCCGGCGCAGCTTTTTCATAAGGGAATATACAAGCAGAATTCCTACCGTAAAAGCCAGCATAATCGTACACAAGGCATTGATTTCCGGCGTAACACCGGTTTTTATCTGAGTGTACACCTTGATTGGCAAGGTGGACAGTCTCGGACCGTTAATAAAAATACTGATTACCACGTCGTCCATGGACATAGCAAAGGCAAGCAATGAGCCGGATGCCACCGCCGGCATGATCAGCGGCAATGTGATGTCAAAAAAGGCTCTCATGGAAGTGGCTCCAAGATCCCGGGCAGCTTCCTCAAGGGAAGGATCCATGCCCACCAGCCTTGCTTTTACTTCCATCAATATATAAGGAACGCAAAACACCGTATGTCCGATCAGCAGGGTAAGCATTCCGAAGGGCAGATTCAGCATATAGAAAAATGCCATCAGCACCATACCCAGAATAATTTCCGGTATCATAAGGGGCAAAATAGAAATGTACTCCAATGCGCCTTTTGTTTTCCAGTGAATCCGTGACAGACCTACCGCCCCCAGCGTTCCGATGACAGCAGAAACTACACAGCTGGCCACGCCAAGGATCAGGCTGTTTACCAGTGCTTCCATCATGGCACTGTCTGCGAAAAGCTTTTCGTACCACTGGAGGGAAAATCCGGTGAGACGGACAGGCAGCTTGGACTCATTGAAGGAGAAAATGATGACTACGGCTACTGGGAGGTACATTAAGAAGAAAATGATACCAAGGTATATCTTCTCAAAGCGGGTGCTCCGTTTCATGCCAGAGCCTGTATTTCTCTTCTTTCCAAACTTTTTAACTAATGTACCGTTTTTAGCCTCGGCGCCTTCACCTTGCATTTTCGGATCCAGCACTTCTATTTCATTATTTTGTGTTTTTATCATCCCAGCCCCTCCACTTCTTTCGCATTGGTAACCTTACGGTATAGAAGGATCATCAAAGTGGTAAGGATCATCATGATCACTGCCAGAGCTGCCGCAAAGGGCCAGTTATTTCCTCGGGTCATCTGATCCTGGATCAGACTACCTACCAGCACAACTTTGTTTCCGCCCAGGATATCTGCTATGAAAAACAGTCCCATAGATGGAATAAAGGTAAGGATCACACCGGACAAAAGTCCTGGCAGGGTCAGCTTAAAGCTGACTGTCCAAAAGGCCTTCGCCTTGCCTGCCCCCAGATCACGGGCGGCTTCTACCAGTGACCAGTCCAGTTTTTCCGCACTGGAATATACTGATAAAATCATAAATGGCAGCAGTACATATATCATACCAATGATGATTGCCGGGTAGCTGTACATGATTTTCAGCGGCTTCTCGATCAGGCCGAGCTTTTTCAGCACAAAATTCAGAACACCTTTTTTCTGAAGGATGATGATCCAGCCGTAAAGTCTGATCAGGGAATTTACCCAGAAGGGAAGCATAAGAAGAAGCATAGCTTTCTTTTTACCGCCTGCTGGTAATTTCGCCATAAAATAGCCAAAGGGATACCCGATCAGGGTAATAAAAACAGTACTTGTAATGGCCAGCTGGAAGGACTGGACAAAGGTATCCAGGTACACTGGTTCCAGGAGCTTCCGGTAATTATCCAGAGTAAAGATCCACTGCACGCCGTGGACTTCTCCGGGAGTGGCAAAGCTTAAGGCAACCATATAGATAAGAGGACAAGCCACAAAAATCAGGGTAAAAATGTAGAGTGGCAGAATCATCCAGATGGTGGCGCGGGTATGCCTGGTGGATGCAGCACTCTTGCTATTGCCGCGGATATTCTTTGCAGATGCAGATTCCTGGCTGTTGCCGTGGCTGTTCTTTACAGGTGCAGATTTCTGGCTGTTGCCACGGCTATTACTGAGACCGCCCATCACTGATTTCCTCCTGACATATCAGCAGGCTCTTTCGTCTTAAACTCCCGATCTACTACAATTGCATTTCGCGGATCAAAATACCATTTTATCTGCTGACCTGGCTGAATGTTTGCATTCATGCCAAACCGGCTGGCTGTGAGTTCTGTGCCGTCAGACAAAGCAAGCAGAACTCGCAGCTGACCTGCAGCGAAATTCTTCTCCTTCACAGTTGCGTGAAGATGTCTGCCAGTTCCCTCAGCTTCATTTTGCTCAACTACATTTTCCATTTCAGCTTCATCCAGCAGAATATTTTCGCTTCTCACAGCCAGGGTAAGCTGCTCTCCCACCTTTACAATCTCTTCTGTATAAACGGAAACAGTGTCATTACCTATTTGGACCTGTGCAAAAGAACCATTTATTTCTACAACTTTTCCTTTTAAAATATTGGCATTTCCCACAAAGGTTGCCACATAGCTTGTTTTCGGATGGTTGTAAATCTCATCCGGAGTGCCGATCTGCTCAAATTGCCCCTGATTCATTACCACGATCCGATCGGACATATTAATGGCCTCTTCCTGGTCGTGGGTGATATAGATAAAGGTAATTCCAAGCTTCTTCTGCAGTCGCTTCAGTTCCAATTGCATGGTCCGTCGAAGCTGCAGATCCAGAGCTCCGAGAGGCTCGTCCAGAAGCAGTACACGTGGATTATTTGCCAATGCTCTTGCAATGGCTACACGTTGCTTCTGTCCACCGGAGAGCTCCGCAGGTTTTCGTTTCTCGAAGCCTTCCAGCTGAACCAGCTCCAGCATTTCCTTAACCTTTTTCTTTATATCCGCTTTTGGTACTTTTCGTATTTTCAGACCATACCCGATGTTATCCGCCACGTTCATATGGGGAAAAAGGGCATAATTCTGAAATACCGTGTTCACATCTCTCTGGTTTGGCTCCAGATTCGTCACATCTTCCCCCTCCAGCCATACACTTCCGCTATCCGGCTGCTCCAATCCGGCAATAATGCGAAGAGTGGTCGTCTTGCCGCAGCCGGAAGCACCCAGCAAGGTGACGAATTCCCCCTGATCAATTTGCAGATTGATTCCCTGTAGAACATATTCTTCAGATGTAAAACTTTTTTTCAGATTTCTTAATTCAAGAAATGAGTCAGACATTTGTCTCCTCCTTTCTGGAGCGTGTTTGAAAATTATTCCTGCAGGCTTCCACAAATTGTGACACGCATTTTGAAGAAAGCCTTTTTTAACACGCTCGGCTGTAATGTTAAGTGAAGTACGAAAAAAATACGGGATACCCCTATAGCCATACATTCAGAAAATCTCTATATAAACACGGTGCATGTTTATATAGCGCCATTACTGTATATTGCTATATCGGTAACCCGTATTCCCATATAATTCTTCAAAAAAAGGTACAACTTTTCTAAAAAGCCTGGGGCGGAATAACCTGACATGTACCTCATCTCCTTTGTTTGCAATCAAGGTGTATTCTATCATAGAATGAATCATTTGAAAACAGTTATTTTCCCATTGATAACATATTTTTTCATTTTCATTTAACAGATCAGGAGCAGAACCAAATTGGCTCTGCTCCCTTGCAAAATGTTATCCAATATTATATTTTTTACGTATTTCTTCTTTATCTTCTTCAGAAATTTTAAGTGCATCCATAGCCTGATCCACAGACCAGTTCATTGTTTCTGTAAGAGTTTTAATTGAAGAAACCAAACTCTCGCAAACTCCTTTTTCATAATTTCTCTGTGCTACATCGTCAAGAACATGTCCCACATCTGTTACCTCACTTTCTAAATCCATTTCCATTTGGATTCCAAAATCGTCCTGCAAAATCATCCTTTTCTCTGAAGCATTCCGTTTATCTGAAAGTAAAACTTCCAACATTCGCAGGATGCCAGACGCTTCTTTATCATATGCATCCCCAAGGCATATAATCACATTTGTCAGAAGATCGTAATTTTCTTCTTTTTCATGTACATTTCCTATCATATTTTCCTCTTTTAGAGAATACCGATTAATTGTATTTTTTCGGTAATTTGGAGGATTTATACATATGAATACGTTATATACCTTCTTTATCTTTTCGTAATGTGAGTTTGTAAAAACCGTTCCATACTGTGAAGAAACCATCCTACAACAATAATAAATGCTACGCTTAATGATGGGATACCCAGGATAATAATTATTCTGAGGTTCCACATTAATGATCAGACTCAATCGATTGTCAGTGCCTGGTATCAATGCACTAAAGCGAATATCATAGGTTACTGTTCCTTCCGCTATGGTCGTATCTTCAGTAGATAGTCCTTTTATCAATTCGGGAGTTTCTTCATCCGGATATACTGGAATTTCAGAAACATACAAATCTCCTTCTATGTATTTCTCTGCAATTTCCTGTATTGCACACTCCCTGTACTCCTGCAGACAGCTTTTCATAATCCATGCAAGAATAATCTTGTTTGACAATAATTTCTTACATGCGTTATCATACGCTGCCTTTTCTCCTGCGGTAGAAAGCATTTTTGACAATTTGTTTGGTACTTTCATTCACCACAAGCCTTTCTTTATGAACTTTATCTACATTTTTATAATAACACATACTGCGTTCTTAAATCTATAAAACTTTTATTAAAAATATTAACTGCCTTTCTTTATTCACACTATCCATTTAAAGATATTTATTGAGCTTTTTCCAACACCATGATACAATAGCTTCAAGGGTTTTTACTACATTTGAGGAGGTTTACCATGAAAGAAATTACAGCTGTAAAAATTAATCCAACAGATTTTGCGCCCTTTGGCACCTACTGTTCCATGACTGAACCGGAAGGTTATCCTTTACAGGGCGAAATCCACAAATTTTATCCGGATCGTATCTCAGGTACTTGTATGGGAAGTATGGGATTTTCTCCCATTGCCGTACGCAAAGATGAGCGAATCGTTAAGATGGCAGAATACCACACAACCACCTGGGAAGGCATCGTAGCTCTGGATGATGATATGATCATTCATGTTGCTCCTGCATCTGCCGGTACGCCAGTCCCGGAACTTACAAAGGCCTTCCTTGTTCCCAAAGGATGTATGGTAAAGATCAATGCCGCTATCTGGCATTTATGTCCTCTGCCTGTAAACAACGATGTCCTTCATGCAATGATCATTTTACCGGAATGTACTTATGCCAATGACTGTACGGTAGTTGAGTTTGAGGAAAAAGACTGGTTTAAAATCGTATAATCAGAATTTTCACCCACGATAAATCAGAATTTTTACCCAAGATTTTCTTGACAAATGGCTGCTTATAACTTAAAATATCTTTTGTGTCTGATAAGTGTATAAATTTTTATACACTTATCATTCCATAAGCTGGAATAGCTCAGTCGGTAGAGCACTTCACTCGTAATGAAGGGGTCGTGAGTTCGAGT
>OLNM01000216.1_pt1 | contig 57322 bp, 67 predicted proteins | sample 1672391 | NCBI WGS metagenome assembly OLNM01 (sample SAMEA3136680, study PRJEB25190) | human gut metagenome | reverse complement strand
TTGAGGATTGGATGGACATTTATAGCGAAAAGGAAGACTGCATATAAAATAGTGAGACAGTCTTAAAAAGAGTATCAGTTTTAAACGATAATATCAACGATATATTGATAGCTGGCAACTATTGCAATATTGTTCCAGTATGGGGAAATATTGGAGGTTTATATCCCTCTTGGGCTTGGGGTATAGTTCTAACAGCTAACAATATTGCAAATTTTATTGGAGTAGATACAGTAGGCAAAAAGCTTGCCGTTGCACAATACAGTAATGGTACGTGGAAAAAAATTATGTAAATACTTATTTCTCTACCCAATTACCCCATACATTATTTGATTTTGATCTAATAAATAATTTTGTATTAGCATGTGATAAAAATTCTTGTATCGCATATTTGGAATTATCAATATACATGGTTCTTAAAATACCATGTTCTCCTGGTGCTGGACTATTTTTACAATTTGGAATTACTCTATAAATAGTTTGTTCGTTTACGATTACTGGAATATTGTTTAAATCATCAGTATATGATCCGTAATTTACTTTATCACTATTTTATTTGCTGGAGCTTATGGGAAAAAGTAGATTCCTTACCATAATACCAATTATACTTGTGGTAAGGAGGTGATACTTTTATGACAGAAAATTTTATTAAAAATGTAGTAGCAGCTATGCAGGACAGTTTAACAGATGAACAATTACAGAAACTGGAAAACGTATTGGCAATTAATCTACACGGATTGGAAGTAAAAGAGGAATGTACGCAATTAGTAACATCAGAGAGGCATTGGGAAAGAATTCTGAAAATGTACATAGCCAGTAAGCGCTTAGAAAATTGTGCGGAATCTACTCTGATTGCTTACAAACGGTGTATTTCAATGTTGTTTATAGGACTGAATAAGAAAATCCATGAGATAACGACTAACGATTTGAGATATTATCTAGCCATGTACCAGGAACAAAGAAAGATTTCTTTGTCATATTTGGAGACTCTTAGGCACTATATAAGCAGTTTCTTTACATGGGCTACGGATGAAGGCTACATCAATCGGGATCCTTCCAGGAGACTGCGAAGGGTGAAAGTACCTCAGAAGCTTAAGAAACCATATACCGCAGAAGAAAGGGAACATCTTAAAGATATAGCCAAGACAGAACGAGACGTAGCCATCATGGAGCTACTTTACAGTACTGCTGGGCGTATTGGAGAGGTAGTATCAATCAATCGCGAAGATGTTGATTTTCCTAACCGTGAAATTGTGATATATGGACAGAAGGGAAAGAAAGAGCGCAAAGTGTATCTTACGGAGGGGTGCATATATCATTTGAAGAAATACCTGGCAAGCCGAACAGATGACAATCCGGCTTTATTTGTTGTAGATCGGAAACCTTATAGCCGACTGCAAAGGGAAGCAATTCAAACAATGTTACGCAAGCTTGGAACAGAAGCCGGAATACATGCACATCCGCATAAGTTCCGGCGAACACTGCTTACTGATGCAGGAACTAGAGGTGTGCCGTTGCAGGAGATACAAGCTTATGCCGGTCATGCAAAACCCGATACGACCATGTTATACGTATCAGTTAAAGATGAAACAGTGAAAGCTTCATTTATGCGATTAATGGCATAAGGTAACTTGCAAATAGGCCCAAAAATGGCCAGCTGAAAAGGTGGCTTGGGTAAACACGGCTTGTTGAGGATTGGATGGACATTTATAGCGAAAAGGAAGACTGCATATAAAATAGTGACTGTTCAAAAGCAAAGGTTTTCACAATGCAAACCGAATACGGACATCTATATTTAAAAAAAAATGTAAACGTGGTAGGTGTATACGGCTTATTTGAAAACTTACCGCTTAATACGGAACAAATTAAAATAACAAAAGATTTTAAAGATTTTAATCCTAATTATAACTATGCAGTTTTAGATGTAAAAAGTGGTGAAGTGCCCTTTGTTACTGTTGGCTCCATATGGTTGTATCCTGACGGACAAACAATGCAATTATATAAGCCAGCGAATCTTTCAAAAGCTTATATTGTAGGAAACTATGTTATACAGGCATAATAGTGACTTTCGACCTTTGAACAGATTACTATTTTAACGCCTACAAGTAATAAAAAATCCATGCCAATTATTTGCAAAGTTTGAACCATCTTTATGCCTGATTTCTATAGATGTTTCGCCTTGCATGGTAATGCTATATAGTGAGTTGCAAAAAGTTTGCGAAAAGTATTACGCGATATCTGGTGAAAGTAATGTTGCAGAAGACCAATCAGGAAGAGCAACATATATTGTTTTTTTGGAAATATCAACACTAATATCGCAATTAGCACCAGCAAGCTTAGTTATTATTGCATTATTAAAAGTGTTTATTCCAATGTAATATAACGATGAATCTTTTTGATTTTGAGTTATAAACATAATAATACTGCATCTTAAAGTATTATATGTAAATGTTAAAGTTCCGCTACTGCTGGTATTTGATTTCTTTATACAATATAACGCTACTAGTTTAGAAGTCTCACTATTTAGTTGGTTGAGCGCACCCACAATTGTTTTATTGCTAGTCTGCAATTCCGAAATGGTAGCCTCATTTAATTTCTTAGCTACCCACTTCCAGAAAGTACCAAAAAGGAGTTTTTTATTCTTTCCATCTGCAGAATCACGAACCATCACTTCGTCTGCGTCTACTGGTGTTGCTGTTTTTTCGGTGTAGTTGTTCCAATTGTTATTTGCCATAGTCTTATACCTCCGTTGAAATATGTTGTTTGATAAGTTGTTTCAATTCTTCTAGCTCCGCTTTCACGGAATCAAGCTCAGATTGTATATCTTTGACTTTCTCATGCTCGTTCTTCAACATGGCGAACATACAGGGAATCATAATACGGTAGTTCCAGTTCTCAGCACGTCCTTTTTCGTCATGGTCAACGGCAATCGGGAACCTGCGGTCAATATCCTCTGCAATGAACATTGGCATTTCTTTTCCACACCGTTCGTCTTGCTCCATAAGATATCCATCTTTGTATTTCGCCCAGATTACCTTGACTCTATATAGGTCTTCTAGTTCGTCTTCTTTTACTGTTTTCCCGAGTACTTTATAATGCATAGAGGATGATGCAATTGTTCCGACATCTCCATTTCCATTCTTTCCTAAGTTACTACCAGTTATAAGCTTAGGCATTTCTGGCACATTGAGAGTCAGAGAACTGCTTCCGGTTGTCTCAACTTTCATTCTGGATACAGTCTTCAGAAGAAGACCAGCTTGTTTACTCTCCAAAACAGTCCAATATCCATCAGAGTATTGCGCGGACAAATCGAGAAGCCCATGAACAAGGGGTGAATCGTAACCAGCCGTAGCTACTGATTCGTTTATCTGGAACCACTCTTTTCCCTTGAAGTTTTTAAACCCAACCGAGTTATCTATTTGAGTTATTATATTTCCATTCGCGTCATACACCTCAAAGGTGCCATATCCATTATTCGGACCGCCAAGCTTCAATGTTCCGCCTTTTGCATAGGTGAACGAAAAATATAACTGGTTGCCCTCTTTATAAACTCCTTTCACGGAACCATTATTTGTAAGAAGATCAAATATATCTTCGTGGGTAAGTGCGTCCACATCTATCACTACAGGGACAGATTGCATATCCAGCTGATTTGTAGTTCCATCTGCAGCATACAGGATAAATCTAACGGACACAACGCTTCTATCCAGTGAGCTAACAGTATAGCTTTTACTCGGCTCATTCACAGTTGAAACCAATGCGTTTGTAAATGTAGAGCCATCCGTGGAAGTCTGCACATACCATCTACCGGAATATGCTGTTCTTGTAGCACTGTCACCATCTCGATAATAAGCTTTTGCCGTAATTGTACTTGGTACAACCTTGTCATTCTGGCCTCGTTTTAGGATATTAGATGAAAGCTCAATAAAATATGTCCTGCCAGGTACACCCTGCTCTCCTTTATCGCCCTGTTCACCTTTTATCTTCGTCCAGCTATATTTTGTCGGGTCAATGGAATCATCCGGCGTGTCGTAATCAGTATATTGGCCAATATACTGCTTTCCGGCACTGACAACTACATCAAAGCCAGTTTTTCCGTCAGCACTATTCGCATAAGCTATGTGGAAATATGGCGTCTTTCCGTCCGCACCTGCTTTTCCAGGGATACCTTGTGAGCCATTCGCGCCTTTTACAAGTGTCCACGCGTAATCATCTGGATTAGTACTATCTTGCTCGGTAAAATCCGCATACATACCGATATACTCACGATTACTGTCCGACACAGAGAAATCTGTTTTTCCATCCGCAGAATTCGCATAGGCAATGTGTGTATAACTTGTTTTTCCATCTTTTCCGTCTACTCCATCCTTGCCATCAGAACCGTTTTCCCCATCAGCGCCTTTGTATCGGGTCCATGTATAATCAGCCGGATCATCACTTTCCGTTGGCGTTTCCTTATTATTTGCAATTCCGATATACGCAACATATTCTGGCTCAAGATAGATTGGATTTCCTACAGTATCGCATATTGTATTCCCATCTGTATCAATCCATGGAACGGTATCTGGGCTATCCGACATATCTTCGCCGTTTGGCATTGAGGCATATTTCATCCATGTATAAGATGGTTTTCCACTTTCACCTTTTGGACCCTGTACACCTTGATCTCCTTTAAATTGCGCCCATGTGTACTTTTTGGGATCTGTACTATCATTTATTTCAAAGTCCGTATATGTACCAATATACACATCTGGGGTTTTAGTAAGTTGCGAAGATGTTGGATTTTTGACAGGAGCGTATTTGATATGCAGATACGGCGTCCGCCCATCTGTTCCTGGTGCCCCGGCAATTCCCTGTTCTCCTTTTGGACCTTGTGGACCGGTTTCCCCTTTTTCTCCTTGTGGTCCCGGTATGCCTTGGTCTCCTTTTGGTCCCTGGAGACCGTCCAGTCCCTTATCTCCTTTGGGACCAGCATGCAGTTTTGTCAGAACAAGTCTCTTTGTCACAGCCAGCACCTGCAGATATACTGCCTGGATTTCAACCCATCCGTTGTCTACTGTCAGTCCGGTTGCTGTGAATGTCTTGGATGCATTGTTCCAGACGCCAGTGACACCTTCTGACTTTGTAACCGTATAAGTACAATCTGCCGTAATATCTTTTGAACCATACATTACTGTCGGCTTTGTAGTAATCCCAGATGGAAATGTACTGTAATTGCCATCTGAGTCAACTGAAATTGCCTGGTACTCATTACTCAGTTGCAGAGTCATATTTTTAGCTGCAGCTATGTTGTTATCCATTCCCTTAAGCTTGTCAGCTAAAGAAGTATCTCCCAGATAAAAACGATTGCTGTTAATCGATACCTCCCCGGTATCTGCATTTACTTCAAAAGTGGTGTTTCCGTCATTGTCCTGGGCTTTCAGACCTCTTGTGTTGATCCATTCTGCCTGAATACCAATGGCATACAGGATATTAAATACTGCATCCCCATTGGAGTCAAAACCGGCTTTCCAGGTCTCCCCTCCATCTGTGGAAAGGAAAAATCCGTCAATCCCATTTTTGTAAATAACCTGCGATTCTTCCAGAGTAGGCTTATCATGACGGTAGGAAATCACGGAGCCGTCGTCCTGTTCTTCATCCGTATAATAAAAGCCAAGGGTATTGGCTGCCAGTTCGTTCATCTGCTTTAGTTTGATATCGTAGGCAGTCATCCTCTGACGGGCATCCTCTTTTACCTGCTCTACTAGGACTTTGTTTTCATCGGGGTACTCTGATTCCTGGGATTCCACGCTCTTTGCTTTGCAAGAAAAATTGGTAGAATCCGCGAACAGAAATTCAATGTCAGTTGCATAGGACCGGTACACATTTCCACGGTAATCTTCGAACTGGACTGCATCACCAAATGTTGCGTATCCGATTGGTACACTTCTTAAAGAAAATGGAAGGATCTGGAAACCAACCAGAATCTGTCCGATACGGTTCACACCGTCCTCGGCGTTTCCAGCAAGCAGCTGGTTTTCTTTCAGATTGATCATATACCCTTCGGTTCCGTATACATAATCCTGTTTGTCTTCTGTATATTTCACTCCGGTAACTGTGATAATATCAGTATCCGTCTGCACGTCATCAATGCCCTCGGAAAGATCCAGACCAATAGTCGCATCCTCCCTAATCATGATGATCTGATTTCCCTCCGTATCACAGATACTGTTTCCCTGGGTATCCAGCCATGGTGTTTCCACAAGCTCCACTACCTTAGGTGCTGCCTGGTAGGTAACAATCCTCAGAAGATCATTCTCATCAATCCGCGCATTACCACCAGCAAGAGCAGCCACCATTCCGATCACAGCCCTGTATGTCGTACTGGTCGGCTTCTGTATGACGCGGAAATCATCATTTGTAAACACTGCATCTCCAAGGGCAATCCCACATGCCTGACAGCAGTCACGAAGGACTTCCCCGACAGTACAGGGAAAAATAAGGTTGCTTTCATAACTTTTGTCCGTTTTACTCATGTAATCCAGCAATGTAAGGTTTATTTCCTCATCAACAGCAGGCTTTTTGCACACAATAAAAGACCCTCTTTTGAAGGTCTCCACTTTTCCATCTGATAATTCCAGATTCATGTATATTGCAAATACTGCCCTGTTAAAACTGTATCCCGAAAACTGTCCCTCATCATTTACTAGGGATAAGGTAGCTGTCTTTTCAATTGCCACACCTATAGGGAAACTGCTGCTGTCTGCTGAGTCCACAATTCCGTTTCCATCCAGGTAAAAGTCTTCTTTTTTAAGCGGAAGGTTTGTCCCATCTGCAAGAGTAACATTTGCCGTTACATAATAATCCTGGTTTTCTTTTGACTCTTTCAGGAGCTGATCAGATACATTGATCATAATTTCTTTTTCCTCCTTACGTTGATTGACAGGCCTGTCCACTTTTCATTATTCTTTTCCAGGGTCTGTGCATCCATGTTGTAATTGGAACAATAAAATTCAGCGTCAATCCATTTTCCCGGAATCCTGGGATCTTTGTGATGGAATGTGAAGCTCTTCTTATCAATGAGAACATTCAAGATTGCTGCGATTTCTTCCCAGGTAAGTTCTCCCCACACAAGGTCATATCCGCTAATTGTACCCATAACAGAATTATGCATGGTCAGCGACTGATCACGCTTTGTGCTTTTGGTGCTTGTTGTGGAAAACACCGGTTTATAAGTTTCAGGAGCCGCAATTGCGACTCCATCAATTTTAAAACATTCTTCTGCCATCCAAGCACCTCCTAATCATCCAACTTAAACGGATTTCTTCCTCCGTTCCGGTTTCTTCTCAATTCTCCTTCTTCCAGTACAATATCCAGGAGATTTCTTCCGGAAGCAGACACGGAAACATTGTAGGTATTGTTTCCCTGCTTACCACCAGTTTCTTCCCTTACGATCTGCCGGATCAGGCTTTCCGGAGCTTCCAGGTTCCTGCCGTTCTTCTGATCCCCCAGTACTGCCAGGAACTCGCTTCTTGGCGGGATCACGGCTCCTGTTGCCAGGTATGGTACTGTGTTTACCCTTGGCAAATTTAAGCTGTAATTGCCCCATCTACGACCGCCATTTGGCAACTGTACATTGTAGGAGAAGGTAAAACCTTTCTCAATATTACCTATGGTGTTGTTGATATTACCGACCGTAGTGTTTACTTTTCTAATAACATCATTCAGGGTATCTGTTATTCCTCTGATTCCGCTTGAAATCCCAGATAACAGATTATTTCCTATTCTTGTTCCAACTGGTTCCATATTTCCAGCAAGTCCTTCAAGGCTTATATTCATGTTGCGGATCATTTCAGAAATAATCTGTTCAATACGATCTCGCGCACGTTCCCATTTTTTTGTCATGGTATTGTACTGACTTGAAAAATGGCTTTCTACCGTTTTGTGCATTTCTCCCAGTTTTAAATTTGCGTGTTGCTTCATCTGATCGAGATTCTTATCTACTTCTTCTGCTGAATTTCCCCAGTTTGTTACCGTTGCCGTGCTGATATTCCCTGTATGATCCAATACAGAACGCTCAGTCTCTGACATTGCCTTTTCTGTATCCGTCTTAATTCCGGACATGGCATTACCTATTGCTGCAGAAGCTGCACCCATTCCAGTTTCAACAGATTTTTTGGTGTTATCCATAGAAGTCTTCGTGCTGGATTCGGTCTCGCGAACAGCATCTGGAAATCTCTCTGCAAATATTTTGGCAACAGATTCCGTGTTAATTCCAAGCTGCTCTGCTGTATCCATAATTGCTTTATATGCTTCCTGCGCCGTGCCACCCGCATCCGTGGTATTATCAAGTGCATTATTCAGAGACCCTTGTGCATCAATGCCAAGATGGAGCTGGTTTGTTATGTTTCCGATAGCTACTTTCATATCGTTATAAAGCTGGCTGCCTTCTTCAATCTTCTCATTTCCAAACTCAATAGAGCCTGCCATATTGGTTGTGTTATTATCCAGAGTCTTAATCGATTCTGATAAGATATCAAACATGTCATCTGTGATCAGTCCCTGTTGGTACAAAGAGGAAAATGCCTGCTCTGCCTGATCGGATGTGACGCCCATCTCTCCAAGTTTGTCAATCAGCTTCTGTGTGGCACTTGCCTTGTCCTCGGCTGTCATGCCTTCCTGTTCCAGACTTTCTTTCAACTGCCAGATTTCCTCTGCAGATCCAGAAATAATGTCTCCCCTGTGCTGCAAGGTCTGAATAAAATTATTCATGGTATTGCCAAATGTACTGCCAATGCCATTACCGCCTTGCATGGTTTCCACAAATCCTGCCAGTTCAGAAGTTGCAACAGTTGCTGCACCTCCCACGGCTATGATCAAACCTGCAGTTCCAACCAATGGACCAAGAGCAGCTGCAAAATCTGATGCAGCCCCAGTTGCACCTTTCAAAGCGTTTCCCAGTACCGTCTCCACGCCATCTGTGAGCGCCGCTGTATTCTCAGCGCTTATAAGCTTAGTTGCCAGGCGTCCGATCAAGTAAGCTGCCAGATGATCAAGACCGGTTATCTGTGCCACTTTCACAGCACCAAAGGCAACAATAAGGCCTGCTGTTATCTTTCCTGCCAGACCGCTTCTCCAAAGACCGCCCAAAGCTCCGCCAAGTCCGTCTATCAATGCAATTGCTGCCGTCTTAAGTAATTTTTCCCAGGGCAGTTCTGCAAGAAACTCCCCAATTCCTTCTCCCAGTTTCTGGAAGGTACCGTTATCAATGGCTGCGGTGATGCAATCACACAGATGAGAAAGGAAGTCACCAAAGGCTTTTCCGTTTCCTTTCCAGTCAATGCCATTGACCATGGTCTGGATGCCGGATTTCAGATTCTCCTGGAAGCTCTTCCAGTCAAATTCATTGTCAAAACCAGCTAAGGTTTCAAATGCCCCGTTGATCACACCTACCAGTGCTTTTGCAATGTCCGTAAAACTAATCTTACTGAATATTCCTGTCATAGCCTTGCCGACAGCTTTTCCAAGTTCTGTCCAGCCGGTTATGCCTGCATCATTCTTTCTGGACATTTCGTTCACAAATCCGGATAACATTCTCCAGGAAATCATGAATTTATTTCCAAGCAGTTCTCCAAAGGACGTCCAGTTAATCTCCTTGATAGCTCCGCGAAGTCCTTTCGCAATACTGGAACCAATTTTATTAAAGTCAATGCCACCATTTCCAATCAGTAGGTTCAACGAATTTACTAAGGTGTTGACTCCTGCACCAAGCGTCCGTCCCATCAGATCCCAGTTAATGTGATTCACCAGGCTGTTGAATGTTGTGGTAAATGCAGTAATAAACCTGGTAACCTCAGGACCAACATTATCCCAGTTAATGACGTTATAAATCTTCTGAAGACCTTTATTGATTCCATCTGCAATATACGCACCAAGACCTTCCCAGTCTTCGTTCTGGATCAGTTCCTTGATCTTATCTGCAATCCCTTTCAGGGAGCTTTCGATAGGAACTTCTTCGAACATATCGCCTGCAGACGGACCGGTATAACCTCCTCCGGATCCAGTTCCGGAATCAGAACTGCTGCCGTCATCATATCGGTTGATCTCATCAATCGGGCTGAGATAACCTTGTAATGCTTTTGCTGCTTTCTTGGCGCTGTTCGCCGTCTTATCCAGACTGGCTGCATAATTCTCCTGGACTGCAATTGCTTTGACAAAAGTTTTCTGCCCGGTAAGTGCCGCGATCAGCATTCCTACACGTGTTACTGCCTGAGATATGAGATTGATGAAACTTACCAGGATAGGCGACACCGTTGTAAGAATTGGTGCAAAAGCTGTGGCAAAACTGTTTTTCAGCTGGGTAAGCGCCGACTGCAGTTCTGACAGACTCTGATTTACTTTCCCTGTATTGGTAAGCAGATCGTGCTGTGCAAGGTTCTGTATTCCCTCCGTAGCTGCACTTCTAATCCTATTGAATAATGCAAACAGGGTGCGGATCCCAAATACATATTTCATCAGCTTCTTAAGGGACCAAGTGCTCTTGTTTGCTGATTTATGGATGCCAAAGATACCGCTGGAGATCTTCTGCAGACCGCCAATGATTGCTCCGGATGCAAGCTGCATGAATTTTGACATCAGCTTATCAAGGGCCTGCCAAAGTTCATGGAGTTTTTGCTTCATGCCGGTGATTCCGGATTGCTTTAACTTTTCAGCAAAACGCCGGGCTGATTCTGCGAGTCCACTGAATTTAGAGGACGATCTGGCAGCCTCTTCGCCGCATTCCTTTAATTTCATTTCTGTAGTGGCAAAAGAAGTATTTAAACGGTTGTTCATATCATCCAGGCGCATTTCTTCCACAGTAAGCCTGGAAGCCGTGCTCTGATATTCAGAAAGACTGCGCGGATCCACATAGGCAATGCCAGAACTTTTCATTTCAGCCTGTTTCTTCTGGAGCTTGTCCATCTTCGCCCAGATTTCATCCAGTTGGTCATCCAGATTCTTCATGGAGTCTGCCGGGAATCCCATATCAAGCCATTCCCTTTGCTTCTGTTCCACCTTTTCGAACTCATTGTCCAATTTCTTGATTTCAGCCCCAAGGCGCTTGTATTCCTCAGTCTCAATTTTCTGATCAGAAAGTTCCTTCAGCCTCTTTCTCAGAGCCTCCACCTTCTGTTCCTGCTGCCCATACTGGTTATTCAGTTTGGAAATGGAATCCAGCTGCTTCTGAAGGGCGATCTTAGCCTTTTCCCCAAGACCTTCCACAGAGGAAGACATGCGCTTGACAGAAGCCTCTATTTCCTTCATTCCGACCTTTACACCTTTTTCATCTGCCTTTGTTTCGAGAGTAATTGTTCCGTCTGCCATGTTCTCACCTCTTCAATCCAAACAGTTCCTTAAGAGCTGCCTCTTCTTCCGCTGATCGTTTCTTGGTCTCACCCTGGAGATTTATCAGCTTTTTATTCTTCCGGTAAAATTCCAGTTCCCATTTTTCCAGCTTCTTGCCGTTCATTTTCTTCTGGCGGATCTGAAGAATCTCATGGAAAAGCCCTTCTGAGATTTCCATGTATGCACCCATGAACGTCCACCAGTGCATGTACTTCACAGACCGGATATCTTTTCCCATATTTTTATTGATTGCAGAAGCAATCAGGGGAGAATCCTTATCCCAGTCCATCAACCGGGCTTTGTTTTTCCCCTCACTACTGATTCCGCAGTCAATAAATGCAAACGCTTTGTCAATAGCCTCCTGCAGATATTCTTGTGGGATTTCTTCTGCATCCAGGAAAAAGATATCAAACAGAACTTCTATCCTGTCCTCTTCATTCAGCTCGGGATCTGCCATGGCCCGAAGGATATCCAGGATTGCCCGAAAATCAGTCCGTACCTCATACTGCTCGCCGCCCAGCTCAATTGACCTGGGAAGATTCCACATATCATCCATGACGGCGGCGCTTCTTTGTGTAGTTCGGCTTATGCTGCTGGTACTTCTGGGTATACTTGCTCACCCTGCTCTGGGTTCTCTTGATCCGGACGTCAAACTCTTTGTTGATCACATCACACAAAGTGTCCATGCACACTTCTACAAATAATTTTCCGTTTGCCATTGGAGAAAACGGTCCCAGGATAGAAAAAAAGGTGGAACCGGTATCAGCTCCCATCAAGTAATCCATTTTTTCAATCACCCTCTGTTCGCATTCAGTCACAGTTTCCTTTTCATCTGTGGTAAAGTTTGCAAAATACTGCTGCACTTCCTCATATCTGGAAATGATGTTTGTGTCTGCCGGACGGAAGCGGAAAACTGCCAGATTCTCACCGTAATGATTCTTTATGTCATACTCCTTACTTCCGTCATCAATGACAATTGTGTTTGTTTCCTGGTTCTGTATCTGTTCCATGATTACCTCCTAAAATAGGGAGCACGTCCGCGACATGCTCCCGTTAACATTTTCACTTATTACCCTGTGATCTCTCCATCCGCAAATACCGGATTTCCAGTCTTAAGAGACTCCGCAGTTACATATCCCTTTGTTCTTGCTCCATTCTCATAAACATTGAACGGGAAATTAACGCCCTCAGTACCGCCTCCGTAAGACTGTGGTTTTACCAGTACTTCCTGTGCATAAGCCAGATGTTTAACAGATTCTGTGTCCTCTACAATAACCTCCAGCATCAGAGTCTTGCAGGCGTCACCTTTTAAACGTCCCATGGCAATCTCACGGATCTTTGGATAAAGTTTTGAGGCTGGATCCGCATAGAATGGATCTGCACTCATGGATGGCTGGTAGCCTTTGTCGGTAACCTTGGTTTTGCCAAGAATGTTTTCTTTGGTTTCTGTATCCGGATTCAGATCTACAGACATGTCGTCAATGTCCTCGCCCAGAATTTCCCATGCTGCTTTTGCCGGATCACTTCCCCAGGAAGTGTCCAGAAAATGTGCTAATGCTTCTCTTTCTAACTTCATGTTCTCTTTTTCCTTTCTTTGTAAATAACTCTTGCCTGTATCATGTATCTTGCCATTGTCCCGTCCTGGTTCACCCCGGACAGGTTCGGCATGTTCTGGAGATTTTCCATTTTCTGAACCGCGCAATCTTCCCCGAAGTCTGGAAAATCCTTGCTTTCATTCTGCTGATCCAGCCAGTCCATAAAGGCCTGCGCAAAGTTCATTGCTTCCAGGTTCAGATCATCCTGGCAGGAAGAATAAGATTTGACGATCACAATGGTAAAGCCGTATTCCTTCAGGACATCACCGGTAATATATTTCTTTTTCACCTTGTCCGAATAATTTGTGATCAGTGAAATGCTGTCCTCCGATTCTGGCGAGAAGTTGAAGTTCAGCATGTCTCCGGCAAGCTCACTGGCCTTTGGCTCAAAATATGCTTTTATCACATCATGCTTTATCATACCCTGCCTCCCAGTTTCAGATATTCTTCATAAGACTTTGCCAGTTCTTCTTTCCTTGCAGTCATCATGGCATGATCCCAATGGTCCGTTGCCAGAGGATGGCGGAAAGTGTTGTATTTCAGCTTTCTGCCTGTTGGGTTCTTATGGGGAGGAGACCAGAAGCCCATCAGCTCTTCACCGTCAAAGATTGGGATATTCGGACCATACAGCTCGCCCATGTACTGGTAATGGGCATAGGGGCTGTTATAGGTGATGTATCCTGCACCCTCATCCGCCGTGATATCTACATTCTGTGCAAGTACCAGGTTATCCGCCGGCACGTAAGGATCCATGAAGCGTGCTGCAGTCGTCGCCAGGAAAAGCATGCCAGGCTGTCCGCCCAGCTTCTTTTTTGCAATCCGATCAGGAGGATCATTCCATTCAAATTTTACTTTCATGGTATCAGCCTCCCATTCTGTAATGCTTTGCCAAGGGGAAACTGGTGTTGTCAGAGAATGCTGTTACTTTGAACGCATTCGGTTTATGCCGGTTCAGTACCTGTGCTGCAGTCTGACCAGAAACTCCCGTGATCTCATCCAGGCATTCCCCATAAATCACAATGTCGCCCTGAGAAGCTGTGAAATGTTCTTCCGGAGAATCTTTGTATTCTGCATAGGGTAGGTATCTGTCATCCTCTGGAATCCGCACCACGTAAGTGTTCTGGACGCTTGCCTGGGTGCCGTTAAAACTGGTATTCACCTGAGCTTTCCAGAAACAGTTGTGGAGCACTGTCCTTTTCCAGTGCTCCTTTCTGTCTTCACTGTCTGCTGCCTGGATCCGGTTGTATAAGGTGATGGTATGAATATAATTCTGGTTCATGCTCACACCCCCGCATACAAAAGTCCTGTGTTGCCCAGGTATCTGTAAACGATCTCCCTGGTCTTCTTTGCCTTTCCCTCTTCTGTGAAGGTAGACTGGGACACATCAAAAGTTCCGGATTCCCCGTCATTGGAATAGGACTGTAAAATACCACCCTGCTCCGCTGCCTGCTGTGCGCTCTTATCTGCCTGATACAGAAGCTCTGCAAGCTCACAGGTGCAGTCTTTCACTTCATCTGTTATAAGCCCGAAATTGGAAACCAGGCGGCTGAATGTGTACTGGTTCAGCACACGCTCAGCCTGTTTTTCCCAGAATGGAAAGTCATCCTCTGACAGCTTTGGATCCCGTCCAAGCAGATAGCCGGATTCATAGTAATTGTAAGAGGCGTACATGCTTCATCACATCCTTATCAGGCGCCAGCTTTCAGAATAGAGAACGGACATCTCTTTGTTTTGTCCTTCTCTACGCTGTTGATCGGGTTTGGAATCTCCCATCCGAGTCTCATAACAGCTCTGAGCGCAACCATATCATTCTGCATAAGGTTGTATGCAATGGAGCCGTCACTATTCTGGACAACACCCTCTGTAAACAGCTTAAAGGTGATATCCTGACGGATGGAATAAGCCAGCTGTGAAAAATCACCGGAGATCATCAACGCTTTGCTCTTGTCAAAGGAACCATTGTTCGGGAAGTTCATCGGGCTGCCATCCAGAAAATAATTGGTGCCGCTCTGCATGTCGCTCTTGAACAGAGGATCACCATTGGCATTTTTCAGACCTCTCAGTTTCGCTCTCATGGAAATGTCTGCCATATGAGCGTTTACGAAGTAGCCACTTCCCTCAATCTTTGCAATGGAACCGTCTTCTCCCATAATCTTGTCATACAGATCATCTCCAGTATTAAGTGTAACTACAGATTTCGCTGTAGTCGCAGTTGCCACAACATCAGCTCTCCAGGAAGACGGCTTGTCATCTCCAAAAAGGATTGCACCGTCAATCTTCTTTCCAAATGCCTCAATGACTCTTGGTCTGACTTCCGCCCAGATATCATACTCAGAATCATCCAGGACAGCTTCCGGGATTGGAACAATTACTGCAATTTCTTCAGCAGTAATGAATTTTTTGTCCCATGCCATCTTGGTAGTCTTTTTCTGGCCGGTGTCACCATTAACGAAATATGCAATCGGCAGCATATCAAGTACCGGCATTTTGTACTGTCTGGATGTCATGTTTGGCAGCCTGCGCCCTCTCTGGAGCACAGCGGACTGGGTAATAACGCCCTGTATAATCTCATTGGATTCCTGTACCGGAATCAAGGACTCTGCACCGGAACGGTCAATAATGTTTACATCAGTATCAAAAATGTGTAAATTCATAATGTATTTATTTCTCATCTTTCAACTTCCTCCATCATCTTCTGGCGGCAGCACGAATCCGGTCATTGATCGTCATGTTCATGTTTCCACCAGTATCCTGGTTATCAGATCCAGTAGAAGTAGATACTCTGTAAGTACCGGTTCCTGTATATCTTGGGTTTTCTTTCAGGAATTTATCTGCCGCCTTTGCAAAATCCGTCTTATCATCCACCAGCTTATTGACCTTGAAAAGAACATAATCCATGTCCTCAGCCTTTACGCCTTTGGAAGATAATACCTTTTCATTCTTCAGCTGCTGTGCTTCCTGCCGTGCTGCATCCCGCTCCTGTGTGAGAGCGTCCACATCTGGCTGCTGTGCCTTCTGCTTTGCCTTAAAATCAGCAATGGCTGTTGTGATCTGATCTTCACTCAGCCCCTGTTTCCTGTAGAAATCCGCAAGTGCCGCGCGTGTAGCTTTTTCAGCTCTGTTATTGGCAATCTCTTCTGCCTGTTCAAATGTATATCCAGCGCTTCCTCTCTGGCCGCTGCCACCAGTCCCACCATTTCCGCTCTGGTTTCCGGCACCGGCGTTTCCGCCATCTCCACCTTCGTCAAAAATGTGTAAATTCATAAGTTTATATCTCATTTTTCTTTACCTCCGTATTGCCTCGACAGGCACCCACAGCTTTTACCGCCTTCATGTTTTGGGCATAATAAAACCAGCGTAGATTTTGCGCTGGTTAAATAAACTCTATGCAATTGTATTCCTGGTTAATGGCTGTCAGCCCGAGGAACCAGGAGTCTACCAGGAGCTGTCCTCTTTCATCCAGATGCTCCCATTCAATGATTGTCTTTCCGGAATCGGTGTCAGCTCTTATCCGGTTATCTGTCAGTTCTTCCAGGGAATTGATCAGATTGCAGGTCAATGCGGAAATGGCAGCACACACAATATCCTGACCATTTACTGATCTGTTTGCGTGACCATTCATGTGGATTCCCGTGGAAGTAATCGCTACTTCTATCATCTTTACCTCCTGTTGCGCTGGCGCAAATTTTGCATATAAAAATACCACCAACCATTTCTGATCAGTGGTATCAGTCGTCTCTATGATTCGGACAGTTCAAACAAATATTTTTATAATCCATCTTCTTCAATACCTCATCTGGGATTGTCCAGTCAGGTGCCAGACCCTCGACATTCATATGAATGTCAAAACATATCCCATCATCAATTTCTTTCTCCATTAATGGACATTCAATCTTTTTTAATGCCATATTTCTCTGCCACCTCCCTGATTTTTAGTGTTGGAGCATCAAATTGTTCTTTTTTAAAGGCTGTCCGAATGTTATTATTCTCTGTATCCACATATGTAGCACCATTCGGACCATAGTAGTTAATAAATCGTCCATTCCACCGTGTAAGTGAAATATCAGATTCTTTGATAAATTGTTCTGCCTCAGCTCTGGTAACTCCATGTTCTCTTACCTCATTTATATGACTGTTATCAAATGTAAATTTCGAAACATCTATCTTATCTGGATTTATTTTAGGAATGCCCTTTATTTTTGCCTCTGATAATTCTGCCTTTATTTTATCATTTATAGCAGATTCTTCAAGAACTTTCTGCTCTGCTTTTGTTGGCATGAACTTCCCTTTCAGACCATCCTGCATGATTCTGGCTTTCTGCTCTGGAAGTTTCATCTTCTCTGAGAAATCCTTGTAGGTCTGTATTTGCCCCTGGTACTTGGCTTTTGCCAGGATTATTTTCTGTTCATCAGCTCCGCCCTCTTGAAGTAGTTTTATTTTCTGCCTCTGGGCGCGCATGCCACGTTCCATCTTTCTCTGCTGCTGAAGGGCTTCATAGGTGGTGCACTGCTTTCCGTTGTACTCTTTGGGGGTGTTCTCAGCATCAAGCATTTTCCGGAGCTGTTCATCTGTATACGTCCGCACAGATCCAGGAGGGAATGGTTTATAATCGTGATAGCAATTAATGCCTTTCAGACCTGTTACCTCACCAAGTCCGCACACAGAAACAAGTTCCTGTCGAGTCCATACCTTACCCTGCCATGGCTGATGCGTAGGTCTGGCTCCAACATGATAACTGACTTCAAATGTATCTGTTCCCAGCTGCTCCGCTACCTGTTCCATAATCTGACTTTGCACCTGCCGGAAACCTGTGAGGATTGCTCTCCTGGCTGCCACGTCAATTCTATCCCGATGTCCAGAATCATATTCTATGTACCGAAGCCCAGAGGCCGTCATCTGATTCACAGTCCGTTTGAGCACTGTATTGTAATCAAATGCCCCTGACTTAATATCGATAACAGCCTGGTCCATGGTAGATCTGTAATAATCCATCAAGGGCGAAGACTGGATCTTGCCAGTTGCCGGATTACGGATGGCAAATCCCATGGAACTGGTCAGATTCTTATATTCTCCCTGGAGCTGTTTCTTGGTTGCCTTGATCAACTGCTGAAGCACAAAATTTTCTTCAAGCGGAATCTGCTGCATTCTGGCAAGTTTAAAGAAATGCTCCTGCTCGTAATACTGTTTGTACACCTCATCAGAAAATATCCTGTCCATCTCTGCATCCGTTGCCTGTAATGCGCTCTGGATCCATCCACGGATATCTTCCTCTGCCATTCCCAACTGCTGTAGCCTGCTGATCTGCCAGTCTACAGAAGCACTCGCAAAACCATTTTCTTTGATCCTTCGGACAATATCTGTCATGATCCGGACTTCCAGTTCTGAGAAAATGTTGCTGACTTTTACTGTGAGTTTTTCAATCTCTCCCTGTGTCATTCAATCACCGTCTCTTCTGGCTGCTGAACATTCTTTTTCGCCTGCTCTTCTGTCTCTGCATAATACTTAGAACGGTACTCCCAGAGCGGCATAGCTCCCATGGCTACATCCTGACGATCCGACTGCCGTTCTGCTTCCTTGTCCTCAATAATGGAATCGTCAAAATCAATTGTTACCTCAGCTTCTGGATTTAGCTGATTTCCCAGGACAATTCCCAATCTGATAATGATCTTCACCAGTTCCTTCAGAACGTCTTCCAGAATAACCTCATGCTTTTTGATCATTCGGTACATATCAGAGTTTTCTGAAATGACTTCTGTAGCAGTCTTCACACCGGAGCAGTCAAACTTGTATCTCTCAGTTCCGAAACCACATTTCAAAGAAAGATAATTCAGATCATCATTGATGGCCTTGGAATGCTCGTCTGCCCTGAGATCCATATTGATTTCTTTTATCAGCCCTTCTTTGTCCTTATCATAATTATCCGGGAGCTGATAGAACACAGCGTCTTCCGGGTCAAAAGCCAGGCTGCCATCAACATTCTTGACCATCTCAGGTGCAACAAATATCCTCTTGCGCCCCAGATCAAACTCATTGGTATAGGAATCATACTCAATGTCCAGCTTTTTCAGTACATCAATTGCATTTGCATAAATTGCAATGCCCATGGGATTGCTCTCGTCCTCGTCTGCGTTGTTCACAATATTCAGACGGTCAATCACGTACTGTGGCTCAGGTGAACCGGTTTCAATCCTTGCAGGAAGATAACGAAACGGAGACAGCAGCTTCCATTCCTCTTCCTTCAGTTCTTTGCCTTCCTGGCTGCCCTGCTGGCATTCCAGTACACAGTTTTCAATTACATACTGCATTCCATTCTCAGTCTCTTCCAGTCTGTGGATCTGAACCTGCACATATTTTTTCCTGGCTACCGTCTTCTGGAATGTAAATGCACACTCTGTCACTTTCCCGTTGCTCCAGCTGATCGGGAAGATATTGGCTGCACTCACATAGTCAATCCCAATCTTTCCAGTTCCAGGCAGGATTCTGCCTTCTCCATCTGCTTCTGCATCATACAGATAGGGAATATATGCTACTGTTCCGGAATATGCTTTTCGTTCCTGGTAATCGTTTCCCAGTACCAGGAAATGATTCTGCTGTAGGATTTTCTCCACGAATGCTCCCGTAGACTCATCTGAGAGAGTGATCCGCACGCGCTCATTCAGCAGCAGATCCGCGATATCCTCAGAAAGTTTTTTTGCCATTCCAAGGCTTTTTCTCTGCTTTCTGGAATAAGTTCCCTGTCCGGAATAAACCCGGTAAAAGGTAAAGTTTCGTACCTTTCCTTTGTACCAGCTTTCCCACACAGCAATCATCCTGTAGAAAGACTTATCCACGGTATCAATTCCTTTTTTCTGGAAATAACTAAATATATCCATCCTCTTCAACCTCCTTTCTCGCAATATCCACGATATATTCTTTGTCATCTATTATTTCGGTCGGAAGCCACTGCTTTATATACCGCCACGCCATCATTACTGCATAACGTAACGCATCAACTCCGTGATCATTTTCCTTAATCGGCACCTCTTTGCCTTTTTCAATGGACTTCTTGTCATACTCATAAGTTCCAAGCTCTCTGATCAGATTCTCCTGTTTCGGTGAAATGCTCAAAATATCAAAGACAAAAGCTTTCTGCACACGGCTGATACCAAGAGCTACGTCGTTGTCTGCGTCTCTGATCAGAACGCTGTAATCCAAGCCAGATCTGGTTGCTCTTCTGATTTCCTCCTGGAGACCTTTTGCAGATGGATCCAGGCATACATAAAAGGCTTTGATCCCATATTCCTCATGCAAATCATTCATAAACTCAACCAGATCCTGTGCATACTCTGAAGGGCTTCGCTGTGTTCCGGAATCGCGTCCGCTGTGATAATACTCTCCAAGGCCAGGAAACTTCTGTCTGTACGTATCAAGCCCGAACGCCTGATAAGTGGTGGCATTTTGCTGTCCGTAGTCACCACCGATAAATGCCCGATCATAACTTCTGCCAGGCTCTGGCTTTTTCCTGTTCCGATCAGAAAACATGTAATAGATCAGCTCATCTACTCCGACTGGTTCGCCAAGCCATGTCCAGCGGTACATCTTCGGATCCACTGCTTTCATAGCTTCAGCAGAATCGATCAGATCCTGTCCGAGCCAGGCAACAGGAACGTCCCTGTAATCGGTATGTATGTGAATGCAGTCTGATCGCTGTTCCATCTTCTTACACCAGAGGTTCACAGGAGCATTCGGATTCTTTGGCGGGTTGTACAAATAGATCATCTGGAAACCTGCTTTATTTCCACGGACGAATGTTGCTTCTATGTTGGCAAGCTCGTCCTCGCCTTCTCCATCATCAAAAAACTCTGTCAACTCATCCAGGACAACCAGCTTAATAGGCTTATCCTCATCAATGATACCTTTTGTGTCGTCAATGCCATCAGATCCGGAAAAGTAGATTGTGGTGTTATATTTTTTGTATGTGATCTCCATAGGACTTTTAGTAATATAAAACCGGTTCTTTGGAATCTGAAGCCGGTTGATACCTCGGAGCATTTCCTTGTAGACTGTCTTCCGAAGCTTGTTATGATGCTTGCGAAGAACCACCGCTGATCCATGTGGATCCGCTACAATCTGATAGTCTGTCCGGATGGCTGCAAAACTGGATTTCGTACCGGCACGACCAGAAGTTAAGATGATGTGCTTATATGCTTTGTTATTGAACACCGGAAGATACTTCGGTATTACGATCTCCGATATTCTGACCTGCTTTCTCGTCCGCATCGTTTATAATCTCAACTCCATCCTCATCTCCATCTGTCGGATCAACAGATAACCGCTCTGTCTGTGCTTTCATCTGAGCGATCCGTACACGCTGCTCTTCAGAAGCTGCCTCCCAGTTTTTGTGAAGCATTTCATCATACTGCTTGATCATGCTGCGGAGTTCTCCCTGGGCTCTGGCCTGAGCCTTCAAGAAGTTGCTCTGCTTATCCCAGGCCTGCTGTACTTCCCATTTCTCGCCAATGACATTGCCCTCTTTTTCTTCGATTTTCTCAATAGTTTTATCCTGCTGGTCTTTTACATAGGCGATCCGCTGTGCCCGGATGATTGCAGCATAGGCAAGCTGTATCTGATGCCACAAAAGATCCAGAGGATCAGCCTGGTCAATCGCAGAAAAAATCTCCCTGGTTTCCTCAGGGAGATACTTGGAGAAGAATCCATACTTCTCAGCTTTCTTATTCCCAGGCGGTCCGCCAGAACTATTCTTATTTCCTGGCTGAGCGCCTCTTTTTCTTTTAGGCGAACGTTCGCTTTTCTTATCCGAGCGTTCGTTTTCCCACTTATGAGTACACTTCCATCTCCGGACAGTGCCCTCCGGCAGATTCAGTTGACTTGCAATCTCAACCAACCTCTGCCCTTGCAGGTACATTTCTTTCGCCTGCTCTATTCTCTTGTCCGGCGCTCTGGCCATGTCTCATCACCTCTGTTTCGTTGGTTTTGGGTACAACAAAAGCAGCCCCGGGGAGCTGCCTGTGTTGTGTTATTATTTTAATGACTCAAACTTTAAAAACTCGTGTGAATCTACTATCATTCCAATCGTTACATTTTATGCCTGCACTTTTACTCATTGTCCTTAACAAAGTAATTAGCAAATCATCAGTTATTTTTGTATTTCCACCATTTATAGCCAACCATAAATTGTCAAGAGCTTTCATAACCTCTGGGTCATCATGAAAAACTATAATAACTCTGTTTAAAGCCCTTGTAAGTCCTTGACAATTAATATCTAATGCATTTAATGTAGAGCCCGTCATTTGATACTTATAGCCAAATATATCATCTACAAGCTGTTGTTTTCGTCTCTTTTTCTCTGCTTTTGCATTTATAACAAGAGTTATGATAGTCGCCAATACCCCTGAAATAATCGCTCCAACCAATGTTATTGCAATTTGTTCTTTTGACATAAAAAAGTCCTCCCACATACATTTTCTTTCATCATACTACAAAACGCCCCGTATTTCTACAGGACGTTTGCAAAAATGTATGTGGTTTGGATAGCTTCTCTTGAAGCTAATCGAAACACCAGGACTCGAACCTGCGGCTCGGCTTAACGGCTCATGCTCCCTCCCGATCGGGGAGGTGTTCCGAATTTGTGATCCATACGTGCCGCTGTATCAATCACTTGGAGGTTTCTGTGTTCTTTTCTCTGAACCACATTTTTATTTACGTCTGCAACATTTTTCTGTTTTCCTACCCTCGAAGTACACAGACAGCGTTGCGGCACTTGTCAATCATTTAATAAGGAGCTTTATGAAATCTTTTCACCAATCCCAGTCTAAATAGTACCATAGAAAAAGCGAACATGACCGAACATTTTATAATTTTCCTAAATTATCTTTCAAATATCTGTCATGGCGAATCCGGCAATTATCTTCTGTATATTTAATCCGCCGCTTCGGAAAACGGTAATTCATATTAATGGCTACTGCTGCCCAGGTCATGTCATCCAGATAATAAAAGCGAAACATCATTCTCAGATCACTCTTTGGGATTTTCTCAATAAAATCATCCACTGCATTTACAGCCTCCTGCAGCTCATCTTCCAGGATATGTAGCTTTAACACCCTCTTTTTTATCATGTTCTTCACCTGGTCTGCTTCCGGAAGGGGATAACCGGTTATCTTAATTGGCCCTATGGTTCCATCTTTTCTTGTGCCTCTGACTGTGTCTGATACAACACCTTCTGCTTTGATTCTTTCCAGCCTGTGCTGATCCCGGTCTATCCGTTCTTTCAGGTCACGGATTTCCCCTTTTATCTCCAGGTATTGTTCCAGAATGTCCTTGTCCATCGGTACCACCTCCTGCTTTCAGTCGTTCCAGTTCCCAGTATGTAGGTGATCTGGTTATGCCGTTTGGTAATTGTAATTGCACTACATGAGGATATAATGCTTTTATCCTGGCTTTCACCTTTTTGGTGATGATTTTCCCGTCACCAGAAGCATAACTGGTTTGTATGATCTGAATAACATCCCCTCTTTTGATTCCATGCTTCTCTTCCAGCTGCTTCTGCTGCCGCTCCCATTTCTCAGCTTCAGCTATCGCATATTCAGCTGTGGGATCCTTGTATTTTTCTTTATTCATTTTACACCTCTGTTTTTAATCATGCAGGAGCCAGGCGATCACGCCAAAGGCTCCGATCAGTACGCCAACGCCCATTGCAACGATTACATCTACCATTCAATCCCACCACCTTTTGCAATTTCTACTGCTCTATCTATTGCAACCTTTTGTCCTCTTTCACCCTCCCAGCATTGGCCTGTATAGCTACACGTTTCACAAGAAATGTTCGCACATACATCATATTCTTTTAATTCATTCAGTTGCTCCACCACCTTGTCCACATCATAGGCGGTTGGCTGCTCTTCGATTTCCCTGAGTACACATGCAACACTTTCGTTAGCATCTATCATTATGCTATCTGAATTGGAATCTGTATTTAACCAACCTTTTACTTTTTGGGTTAATAGATCCGCATCAATCAATCTCATATTTTTTTACCTCCCAGCTCCTGCACTCCCTGCAGCGGATCTTACTGCTGCACAAGGTGCCTTTTATCATTGACAGCCTCGGGCAGGTCGGGTGGACGTATACGATCAGTTTCCCCACTCTGCCGGTACTGTGTTTACAGGTTTTGTATTTTGGCATATCCATCTTAAGCATCTCTCCTTCCTACGCAAATCTTAATTGTCCTGTGGTTTCTTCCTTCATGCGGTCATTTCTGCAGATAGGATTTCGGGTGGCTACACAAAGTTCTGGTAGATTGCTTTTTACCAAGGCCGCCGGTATCGGAGGACATACTGCATTCCCGCACCTTCTGACTTGTTCACTTCTCGGATATGTCTTACCCGTGTAATCGTGGTCTATAATGTAATCTTCCGGAAATCCTTGACAGCCGTAAAGTTCACTTGGTTCTAACATTCTCAGGCCAATATCCGCAATTTGGTATTCAGTTCCGTCTATTTCCACAAGCCCAAATCTATCCTGCGCCGTAACTGTGTCAAGTGGTTCCTTTATGTCTTGTCCTGTGCCTGAGCCGTAATATTTAATCAAAAAAGCTCTCACTTCTCCAAAATGTCCAGCTGATGTTGTTATAGTGTGCAGTGGTTCACGAACATCTTGTCCTGTACCGGATTTATAGAATTTGCTCAGAAACGAGGTTACCAGTCCGTATCTGTTTGAGCTGTCAACCGTCATTACCGGATCTGCAATGGTCTGCCCTCGGACTTCGTCCTTTAACGTTTCAGAATGGTACTGTATAAGTAGAGGGCTTATAAGGCAATGCTCATTTTTACTTACAATAGTAGTCAGCGGATCCCGTACATCTTTGCTTCTGTCTGCTGCAAAACCTGTCTGTCCAATTTGAACCATATACGGCTCCACAATTCCATATCCATGCTTCCCTGTTATGGTCGGCATTGGCTCTCTGATGTCATTAGGCCTTCTCTCTCCACCATGATTACACTGAATGATAAACGGCTCTGGATTCTCAAGCACAAACTTTTTCAGTCCTCTCGCAATCCTCGCCATTGTCTTAGGTGCCAGTGGACGCACTGCCCGAATACCGTATTTCTCTTTGATTTCTTCGGATGTATCAAAAATTGAAGGACACGGCCTGCTGAAGTCTATCTGGGTATATGCACCAACATAAGGTTTTAGGCTGCCATTCTTCACCTGTTCGCTGTCCGCTGCCCCATGTGTCGGCTCTGGCCACACAATCGGCTTGCCATCACACCGTGCAATCAGAAAGAATCTCTTTCGCATGGTCGGCGCACCATAATCTGCTGCTATCAGCTCTTGAAATTGCACCTCATAGCCAAGGTCTGTAAGCTGCTGCACAAATTTCTCAAATGTCTTTCCCTGCTTGGACTTGATCGGATGTTTTCTCCTGTTAAGTGGTCCCCAGGTTTTAAATTCTTCTACGTTCTCTAACATTATTACCCTGGGTCTTACAAGCCCCGCCCAGCGGCATGCTACCCAGGCAAGCCCGCGGATGAATTTGTCCTTTGGTTTTCCACCTTTGGCTTTACTGAAATGCTTGCAATCTGGTGAGAACCATGCAAGTCCTACCGGATGTCCATTGCAGGCTTCTACGGGATCCACTTGCCATACATCCTCGCAGTAATGTTTCGTGTTAGGATGGTTGGTTTTATGCATCCGAATAGCTTCAGGATCATGGTTGATTGCTATGTCAACGCTATATCCCGTTGCCAGCTCAATACCTGTAGATGCACCGCCGCCACCGGCAAAATTGTCCACAATTAATTCTCCATGAATCATTTTCTTTCCAAGAAGCCCGGTATACCATTGCCCCGGCCGGAGGCTGGCTCCTTTCGTTTACTTTATGTCGCTTGTCCGCAGCGGAATCCGCATATTGCTTTACATCCCATGCAGCATTGCTCTCTGCAAGGCTCCATATCGTTACCTTCCATTATTGACTGTAGGATCAGGCTTTTCGCGGTAAACATCCGCTCACATCCTGTGTCCGTCATAAATTCACAAGCGTAATCATTAATCTTCTTTCCTTCCTCTCGGGCAATACATGCTTCGCATCCAATAGAATCTTTTAGGGTACAAATCAAAAATCCATCTTGGAATAGCTGTATAGAAGCAGCTATACAATCTTCTATAGTGCAGCCAGTATATTCAACATAGTGCTCACACTTGCGCTCTGGATAAAAAGCACCTCCCCTACACCAATGGTCCTGCTCTCCTGGTTTATTCCAGTTACTCCAGCCAGTACGCGGCGGTTTATCCGGGAATATTTTATTGTACGGGTTTTCTTTTGCTCTAAAATCGTCCCAGCATTTTCCATACACACATCTGTCAGACCACCAGCGCAAGCAGGTCTTGCAATAACAATCCCTACAGTACATTTGTGAGCCAGGCTTTTCTAATATCTGTAAATCATTCATTAACTCTGTTCTGTCCCTCCTGGCTTTTCTTTAACAGCTGTTTTTCATATTCCTCAAAGTCATATTCCCTCTGTGGAAAGTTATTGAATCGGTTCTTACTGCCCTTTGCTTCTGTCTTCCTGGTTCTTGCTTTTTTCAGAGGGTAGAAGCTCTTCCATCCGTTCATAGCAGATTTCTTTACAATGGCAGTCAGCTCCTCTGGTTTGTCAGACATGGACAGAAGTTCTTCCCGCAGAAGCTGTACCTGTTCTTTCGTCAGACTGTCTCCATTGTTCTGTCTTACCTTCAGGAATAACAGGAAGGCATCATTCAGAGAAGAATCTTCAAAGTATGTACCCGGCGGAGCCGTATATATATACTCTCCTTTCTTTTCCTTTCCTTTTATGTCATTTTTCCTGGAATTATCGTCATTTTTCCTGGAATTATCGGGATTATTCTCAGAATTATTTAAAGAAGGGTTCACTTTAATAAAGGTCTCCGTTTCTTCCTCCGAAAGGAGCCAGAAACCCTCTACTGTAATCGGATTTTTCAGTGCCCTGGCTTTTACCATTGCCTGATATCTCCGCTGTATTCCGGCAGAGGTCAAGACCTTGTCCGACTGAAAAAGTGTGTTATCAAACAGTGACCGTTCCAATAAGAAGTTCAAGACCTGCTTCACCTTATTGCTGTCCATGCTCAGATCATCTGAGACAATGAACTCAAAATCCTCATCAATCTTTAAATAATATCCAGCTTTGTATATCTCACATAGGATATACAGATATAAGGTAACCCCGTCAGCCCCATAACGCGCTTTCAGGATCTTTACCTTCTTGTCTGAGAAGAAATCCACATCCAGGCGAAAAAAGCGATTTCCTTCCTGTTTCCGCCTTGCCATATATGATTAAGCCTCCAGTTCTTCCAGACAGATCTCCAGTCTTGGTCTTTCGCTGTACTGCTTTCTTACCTGCAGCTCCACGACCTGTGTATCATCCCGGTATGCCACCTCATTAAGGGCATCCAGAACAGCTTTTACGATGTTGTCAATATCGGGCTTCTTTGTAGGAAGTAGCTCCCCGCTGAGCATGGCTGTCTTTTTCACCTTTGAACTGCTCTTGGGAATCTCATAAAAAGCCTGGATCCTCGCTTTGATATAGGCTCCATCTGAGAATCTCTGTTCCCCAGCAGCCTCCATATAACGGGTAGCAATAAAATTCTCATACAGGACCGTTTTATCCGGTGTTGTGCTGCTCATAGCCTTTTTCTTGGCATTATAGTAAGTACGCGCCCTGGCTTTTCCCTGAGGCTTGCCAGGCACTGTGAAACAAATTGCTGTCATAAATATAAGTCTTCCTTTCCGCTTCCCCAGCCTGTTTAAGACCAGGGAAGCGTTCTATCACGCGATAATAGTTAAACGCTTGTAAAGATCTTCCTCGCTCTCAAGGTTGCGCACAAAATAATCTCGAATTTCTTTCATTGCAACATTCTTCCAGAGACCACCTTCGGCTTCTACGATCTTGAATACCGGAGCACCACCAGCGTCCTTGATACGGAAAACAAACTCACTTTCCGGCTGCTTCACTTCCAGGAAGGTCCTGTATGGGATAAGGGTAACCGGATTCGGAACCAGAACATCTGCTTTTGATGCAATCCCCTGCTTAATGGTTGTCTTCTGGGTAACGCCGTCATCACCATAATTGGCTGTTGTTTTTGCCTCAACATTTCCAGATACTTTCAGGATAGCTTCCAGATCAGTGTTCTCTTCAAAGTTTGCCTGCATTTCAATGAGAAAACGCTCCTGATCGTACCACTCATCATAGCGGAAGCGTGGAGTCTCAGCCCTGCACACAAACAGGCGCTCTCTTTTTCTCTCTGCATTCAGACCGGAATACAGTTCTACTTTTGTCGGACTTATCACATGAATGATCATGGACTCTCTGAGTTCCTTGGTGCAACTCAAGATATAATCAATCATGCTGCTTAAGTTGGACGCCTCAATTGGCTCCGCCATAGGTTCATCGTCATATCTGCTCAGGTCCTTATCACAATAGGTCTTGCCTGCAATCGTGACAACTTTCGGTTCCATTGCTTCTGCTTTTAAATCTGTGATGTACTTGATTGCTTCTTTGATCATCTTTCTTCCTCCTTATGCCTGTCTAGCTCTTAAATCAATTACATTGTCTGAATGTTCCGCCTGTTCAATGATCTCCCCAGTGGAAGGATCAACCTGGCGCGGTGTTTTTTCCCTCTCATCAAAGGAATCCGTTACCTCCTCAATGGTCATCTGGCCTGGGATCTGACTGCCAATCTCAACAGCCTCCACTTCATTTGTACGGATGTTTTTGCCCATGCTGAGGGCTGTCACAGCTCCAAGAGCCGGTGCCAGGGTGGATTTTGCCTGTACTCCCGTAGTAACAAAATTCCTTGCCTCATTCGGCTTAAATTCGATCACAACAGTGATCCTCCGCTTGGCAGTTGCGTCTGTGTTCGGATCCTGGATGTTCTCCGTCACCTTCTTCAGCTCCCTGTTGATCTGTTCCGTAAACGCACCATTTGCGAATTTTTCCATGTCAATATGCTGCATTTCTTACTCCTTTCCTACCTGGCAGCATGAACAGGTACTGCCAGGTATCAACGTATTGTGATATATAATGACGCATTTCCATGATAGGAAGCACCACTTGCTGTTTATTCTGCTGTGCCCTGGTTGTTTACGGCTTCTGCAGTTTCTGTACCATCTGGAGCCTCCTGGGATACTTCCTGGTAATCAGCATCAATCGGCTCCTGTTCGTTTGCCACCTCGGACATATCTACACTGAGCTCGGTCTTCACACTCTCATCATTGGAAAGCTGCATTACAAAGTCAGATTTTAGAGGTGCGTATTTCAGACATTTCTTAATAACGGTTTTCTTTGCCATTTCTTCATAATTCGTTTTCCAGGGACTAAAGCTACTAGCAAAGCTCTGACTGAATCTTCTGGCATGATTGTCAATATCTTCTTTACTCATCACTTCGAAACCATATCCGCCGTTCTTTGCTTTCCAAAGCGCATACACCAAAAGCATTTCCCCTCTGTCCTTAATAGCCGGTTTATGTACCAGTTTTGGCTCCAGTCCCAATTCATACTCAAACACATCATTCTCATAAACACACTGGGCCTGTACAGTCTGGATGTTGTCGTTGCGGTAAACCATGTCAATCAGACCTTTATATCCGATCTGGAACTGGCATTCCAGCTTTCCATGATTCTTGTATGGAATCAGATAAGCCTGTCCAAGCGGTGTATTCGGCTCAAGCCCCAGCTGTGCTGCGTTCATAAGCGCACCAAGGAAAGACATCTGGCTGCACTCCTGTAACTTCGGAGTGGTATTTAATGCAGATAATGCCATCCTGGTAAAACGTTCCGGGGTGATCACCTTGGGAAGGGCTTTCTCAATCTCAGGCTTCATAGCCTTGATCATATCCGCAATGCTCATGGACTTTGTAAGCTTTACCTCGCCTTTAGTTCCTGTTTTCTCTGCTAACGCATCCTTTATTCCCATTCTCTCTGCCTCCTGTTATGCAATCTCTTTTACAGTAAATCTTCTGCTGGATGACTCTTTGGCATATTCCTTATAGATATCCGGATGATCTGCCTTCAGCTTTTTCGAATCTACCCGGCTTGATACTATGGATTTCCATGTAATTGAGTATTTATCAGAATCAGCCTTCTCCGCATCTTCCATAAAAAGCTTAACTTCCTGCTCAATCTGCTTCTTTTCCTGGTCCAGCTTGTCCTGAAGCTTCAGGATCTCTGATCTTCGTTTCAGCTTTTCATCGAAGCCAATCAGGGGAACAACTTTATCCGGATCTGAATTTCTAAAATATTCGGATAAAATCTTATCTGCAGCTTCACTTCCATCCGGGGCCGGCATCTTTTTAGCCAGTACATTGTTATTCCAGAAATCCTTTTCTACTTCAATCAGCATCTGGATAACACTCTCATCACGCTCAATCTTTCTCCACACGAACTCCCTGCCAAGGATCACACAGGCAATATACCAGGCATCAGCCCCAGTCACAGCCATATAGTGGTGGCACTGGATTTCATAGGATTCCGGGATATGTCCATCCTTCCACTTATCAGCGGAGTACGCAGATGCAGTTTTACACTCCAGGCCTGCGTCTTCACCAACGATCAACCGGTCAACATTCGCCAGCATGAAAGGATTTTCCTCCATGTAGAAAATGGAATTGGCGCGACGCACCTTCTTTCCAGTCTCTTCCATAAATCTGCGTGCCACATACTCTTCTAGGTCGCGTCCCTGTCTCATGGACTCATTATCCGCTTTTTCGGTAACTTCTTCCTGGGTTTTATCCTGGTAAACGGAGATCGCGGTTGCATATGGATTTAAGCCACAGATACTGCCCGCATCTGATCCACCGATTCCTTTTTTACGGTATTCCAGCCAGGTTGCATGGTCCATTCCCGAAGTAGATACTAATCTGTTTAATTTCATCCTTATCTTCCTTTCTTTAATTCACGTAATTCTTCTATAGATCCAAGGTCTTCATACTCGCCCAAACGGTCTGCCACTGTTCCAAACAATACGGTCTGCTCCTGCTGCCACTCCAAGCGAATAGAAGATGCTCTGCAGCCAGGGATCCTATATCCGATTCCGTTTGGATTTGCAATTGTAATTCTGTTTCTCATACTTGATTTTTCTCTCTTTCTCCTCTACAATAAGAGGGTGATAAACTATTTTTGTCCATTGGACACCGGATCCTGATGAGCTCCCACTCTCAGGATCCATTTTCTTTTAACAGCCTGGAAAGATGCTCCATGGCCGCTTCGTACTCTTTTTGGGAACTTTTCCCAAGCAATTCATTGTCAAAGTAAATAGAATAACTACCATCTGTTCTACCATTATAGTCATATCCCTTATCAGTAATCTCTATATGACAGGCCTTCGTGCGGGAACTCATTCGAAATAAAACGAATGCTGATGTCTCGGTTGTTACCTGCATACACAGACTAAATAACTCAGAAACTTCTTTTCTTAACATGTTTTTCTCCCTTCTGGCTCTGTTCCCTGTATCAGCATCCATGCAAGCATTGATAATGCCATTGCTCCTGCGGGCCTGGCTCCGTCCCACTGCCAGAACGGCAGATATGTAGCAAAAGTACCTATAATGGCGGATATGATTATGTTACGCTTCACAGCTTGCCTCCTTTCTGCTGCCTTACCCGGCAGCTTTCTTTCTTTCGAAATTATATATAGCCATTGCCAGATCAACTCGCTCCGCTTCAGTTTTCAGTGCCCGTTCCTTCGTCACCTGCGCTTTTGGAAGCTGATCTATCCTGTATGGCACGCCGTCTATGATAAATCTGCGAGTAAATTTGATTCCTATCACAATCACCTCCCCTGCTACTATGGTATGGATTATGGTTGTACGGAGTTACTTCAGCTTTTTCATAACCCCTGTCCGGTTTGTGTACGAACGGTTCTGAGCTTGTTTCTCCTGCTTCTTTACATCTCCAAGCAGCCGTTCCAGATCACTGATCACCTTTCGGTTCTCTTTCATCCAGTTACAGATTGGAGCTGTTGCTTCTTTTATGTCTTTTGCATTTCTCCGCTTACGGCGTATATCCCGCAAGGTAAATCCCTGGCAGATATAGTCATACTGACTGTTTTCGTTGAGCTCGATATTATGTAAAATATCCTGTGTCTGGCGATCCATATCATTTTCTGTGAGAATTGCCAGCCGATTAGACTCTTCACAGGTGCGAAGAAAACTCAAAAAAGCATTTAATTCAGTGCTACAGTTAGCTATTTTAATCACCTCTTTCTGTCGAAATGTCTCGAACTGTGTTGCTTGACTTTCTTCTTTAAGTCTCCTATTCTGTAATTACAGGCACTGCCATGCCTAGTAAACCAACAAGGAGGATCTTATGAAATACAACCCTTTTTTAAGCCCAGAGCTTCAGGAAACTATGAAAAGAATTTCTAACATTCATCTCGAATGTGTACAAAACATTCTGCCCTCAATTGCAACGCCTTCACAGATTCAGCAAATACAGGAAACCTTAGCGGCTCCCTATAAAGAACTCATTCAGTCGTATAGTTCCATTATGAGTTCATCGGTTGCCTTTCAACTTTCCCAATTGTCTGAATCTTTAAATTCAGCTATTCATGACAATGTAAGAGCTGGTTTATACAGTACTTTGAGTGAATCATTAAAAAATGCTTTTCCGTACCATGAACTCCAACAACAGATTTTAAATCTTACTCCTGCACTGCATATCCCCTCCAAAACTCTTGACTATCCAGAAAATCTTGGAGGACTACCAAAAGATGACTATGTAATCGTCGATGATCAAGCAGCCAAAACTTATGAATTGCCAGATTCTGTTTGTATTCCCATTGGCAATCGCAGAATAAAGATGCCTACATCAATCTTGCTCTCCATTATTGAAGCAATCATTAGTGCAATCATCACAATCTCCATTGCAATTGCTCAATCTAATCCTTCCTCTGCTGACACACAAAAGAAACAGCTACAAGTTGAGGAAGCTCGATTTCAGCTCCAATATTCTGAAAACGAAATGCTACGGCAACTTCTTCACGATATTGATACATCTTCCTCCAGTGAAGCTGAAACTATCAAAGAACTGCAAGAAACTGTCGAAGAGCTGCATAAACAGTATTCACAGACTCAAGACACATGCTCACCTGTTGAAGAAGGTACTGATAATTCCAAATCGAACGAAGGCACTGATATCCCAAAATAACAGTCATTACGATCGTTGTCACCTGCGTAACAAGTAAAGCTATTCTTAATTCCTTTACTTGTTTTCGCAGGTAAGCGACTTCTTTTTCCATTTTCCCTATGTTCCTTTCTCTCTTGGTTCGTTGTCTGTTGCAAACATCATTGACTTTTTATTGCTTTTCCCCTATCCTGTAATTACAAGTTCCTATTCTCAACTAGCAGCTACACTAAGGAGATATCTATGAATTTACTTCTTTCTACACAAACTCAATCACTCATCACACGCGACAACATTACATTATTGCTTTCCGTCATCGGCGCACTAGGCACATGTATTACTCTTATTTCTTCTTTTTTACATAAAAGAAAAAATTTGAAAATTCATATTACCGACGCAGAATACAACAAAAATCAAAATCAAATGCTATTAACTCTTGCATTCGAAAACCGTTCCCAACTTCCGATTGCTATAACATCTGTGCGCATTTTCTTAAATGGACATGAATTGTCTGCTGCGAAATATCCAATATGTGTCAGTCAATATACCCATCGTCATGGATCAGAAGTTGTCGATAGAAAATTTTTATACAATCTCAACTTTCCCATCACGATTCAACAGTTGGGAGCCTTCGCTGGTAAAATGCTTCTTGAGTTTTCTCCAAAAGAGCTTGAAAATCCTTCCACTCCTTTGACTCTACAAGTTCATTCCACTCGTGGGAAGGTACAGCAAATAGCACTGCCGTGTGATCAGATAAAATATAGTTAATTGTTACATATCCTTCTGTTGGAATTTTTGTTACAGGATCTGGTAAATTCATTTCTTTTGGATATTCCTGTATGTGCCGATTTTGAGTGTTACACTCTGGATTGGCACTTTTCTTTTCGAATTTTCTTTGCCTTTTCATAAAAGGCCACATCTTTTCTCATCTCCTTTCCTGTTACTTCTCCAAATGCCATTGACTTTTCCCTCAGCTTCTCCTATTCTTTTCCTACAGGGTACTGGCATACCTAAATATCAAAGAAAGGAATTAAATTCATGGACTTTTCAATTGTTGCCTCAATTATTGTTTCTTTAATATCAGTTATTGGTTCCTTTGTTGTTGTGTATCTTAGTGCTATACGAGATGTATTCAACGAAAAACAGCAAGTTCGAAGAGAGCAGCTTGATAATTTTTATGTTCCCTTTTATCGAAGATATTGTGCTGGTTTTTTATTTCGAAATCGGTTAAGCCAAATGAGTTTGGAAGCAAGAAATGCTTTTCTTGATTTACTTACCCGAAATATCTATCTCATGGAGCCAACGTCTCAAGCCAAATACAGTGATTTTTACGCTGCATATCTCGACCTTTTGGAAGCCGAAAACGGTAACGAAGATTATTCGCTTGTTGAATGCTCTGATCGTTTTGACCAAGTGTTTAATGACATGACAACATCAATATTGCTTGAGTACAAATGTATATTAAAGAAATGCCATCTCCCAGTCCCTTTAATATAAGTCCGGCTGTTCTATATGATTCAGCATATAAAATACAGGCCCCAATATTAAAAAATAAAACCAGGAAGATTGTAATAAATGTGATTTTTCTCATCTCCTTTCCTGCGTGCAAATCAATATATGGTATAAGAACATTTGTTTCGTACATTATATTGACAAATTCATATTTTTATAGTACCATTTTATTAGAACGTTCGAAGATCTAATAGAAAGGTGGTGTTTACCGATGAATATGATTCCTGTATCATCTTCCAATATCTCAAGCATTGGATATGAAAATGGCACCTTGTACGTGTCTTTTCATAGTGGTGGATTATATGCGTATTCAGGAGTATCTGAATCTGTTTATCGTGAGCTTATGTCTGCACCCTCTCATGGAAAATATTTAGCATATCAGATAAAAGGCAGATATCCATACCAGCGTATTGGTTAATCAATAACAATCAGGATCATTGCCGGGCCATTAATGGATATCACCTTATCCTGATATGGTTCGGCATATTCTGCTTTTACTCCTTCCCTTTTCTTTAATTCTTCTACTAATTCTTTTGTTGGAATACTTTTTAACATCTTTTCCTATGCTCCTTTCTCTATTCCAAAAAGATAGTTTATTTCTACCCCCAATGCTTTTGCAATTTTAGGAATATCGCACGCTTTAATCAAACGTCTGCCGTTCAGCATATCACTCAACTCCTGCGCAGTATAACCTGCGTTTTCTGCAACATATAAATTCTTCAGCCCTTTTCTAGCTATAATTTGTTTTAGCTCATTTGATAAAGGCTCGTTTGCCTCTGCAATAGTCATTCAGGTATCCCCCTTTCTTTATCAGTTTTTCTGGTATATTTTGATGTTATACCAGTTTTTCTGGTTTGTCAATATGTTTTTACCAGTTTTTCTGGTTTTTTATTGACTATACCATTTTTTTGTAGTAATATTTCAATAAAAGGAGGTTATGCAATGAGTTTCGGAAGTAGATTAAGAGATAAGCGTAAAGAACTTGGTATTACACAACCAGAATTAGCAGAAAAATTAGGTGTTAGCCAAAGTGCAATTGGCAGTTGGGAAACAGATGTCAATTCACCTCGTGCAACTCTTTTATATGATTTATTTGATATTTTACAATGTGACGCGAATTACCTCTTCCAGGACGAAGCTAAACAGCTGTATAAGGATGAAGCCTCTCCAGAAGAATTTGAAAAATTGGTAAAGAAATACCGTGAGCTTGATTCCCACGGTAAAGATATGGTTGATATTGTCCTTCAAAAAGAATATGAACGTATTGTCGAATTGCATAATTCTACTCCTGCACTCGAAGAGACTACCAAAGAACCTGATAATATTATTACAATAGACCCTCTCTCCACCCAGCAGATGGAAGAAGAACTGCTGCCGGATGCTGCAAATGACAGGAACGCAACTGAGGAAGAAAAGAAGCATGCGGATGGCATTATGTTCGATGATAGCGAATGGGAATAAAAAGTCAAAGTTATGACAAAATCTATATATCTTTTATCAGAAAGGGGTTTTTATTATGATGTATCCATTTATGACACTTAACGACAATACCGAAATCGTCCATTCAGAATCTCTTGAAAAAGATGGACGTGAACAGGTTGAAGTTCGTATAGAAAAACCAGTCTATGGAGGTTTCCATTCTGCTTCCTGCTGGTTGCCCGATTACAAGTGGGAGAATATCGAAGGTTTCTCAGATGAAGAAATCAAATACTTCCAGGATTATTTAGCATCTGTTGCTCACATAATCATGCAATTGGCACGCGAAGGCGGCTTTGAAGGAGGAATGGATAATGCCTCGAGTTTTTAAAATCGGTTCTTATATCGTATATTTCTGGGTAAACGAAAATGATCCTTTAGAGCCAGTACATGTCCATGTATGCCAGGGTATTCCTTCGCCCTCCGCTACGAAAATATGGATTACACGTAATGGAGGCTGTCTTCTTTGTCATAATAAATCAAAAATTCCAGCTAAACAGCTTCGGTTTATTATGCAGACTATTGAAGCACGAAGCAAAGATATTCTCGATCTTTGGTATTCAACATTCCATCAGATCAGTTACTACTGCTAATTTGATAAGCCCTTTAGAAAGGGGATGATTTCGCTTGACTTATGAAGAATTATTAACTATATCCGATTCGGAACATCTGATTGTTAAAGAGAAAAATATTCCGGGTTATGGTGGGCGAATATACAAAAATCGGATTGCTATCAACCGTTCACTTCCCACCAAGGCAGAAAAGTCCTGCATCCTGGCAGAAGAGCTTGGTCACCACTACACCACTGTTGGAAACATTCTTGATCAGAATGATGTTATGAACCGCAAGCAGGAATACAGGGCGCGGCTTTACGGATATAATCTTAAGATTGGGCTGATTGGGATTGTACAGGCCTATGAAGCTGGATGCCGGAGTTTGTATGAGATGGCTGAGTATCTGGATGCGACTGCGGAATACTTGAAAGAAGCGCTTGACTGTTATCATTCCATACATGGTGTTTATGCTACAGTTGATAATTACATAATTTTCTTTGAGCCTGCATTTACGGTGATGAAAACAGTCAGCAAAATTGAAACCAGATATCCAGAATGACTGGATACCATAGAAGATCGATTGAATTGCGATTAGACAAAAATGAAAGGAGACACTAATGGATAGTAATTTACTTTCACTATTAAAAATACCGTCTGTTCCCGAAAACATTCACTACTGGATTATTCGAACCAATGGTGGAGATTATTACGAAGACTTTACTTTGCATGAATATATTTCAATTTCATGGGATTATGTTTCTCTTAGTATCCTATATACTAAAGATGACGATGAAATAAAACGCCTCATAGAAGTTTACGAGAAAATGTCCACAACACCAGAAGATTCAGATGATGAAAGCGATGGAACTACAAAAGGCAAAATTACTGCCATATTAAACAAAATTAATCGTTTTGTTTTTGAAATTGATAAAGGAGACATAATCTTAATACCAAGCAAGAATTCTGATCGCATAGCAATCGCAGAAGTTATTGGTGATGTATACGAAACAGAAAATTATGTTGAATCTTACTTACAGGCAAATCCTACTACGGAGATTGTTCCATGCCCTTATCGCAAACGAAGAAAAATTAAAATATTAAAAACTATAACCAAGGGACAAATGGATATATATCTGGCAAAAGGATTTAACTCTCAACATGCACTTTCCAGTATGGATGAATACGCCCCATATATAAATAGAACTATCTATGGTATTTATTCAAAAGGCAATGAACTCCATACTACATTGCATGCAGGACATCCTAATGGACTTACGCTGAAAGAATTAGTTGAGCTTTCTACCAAACTTGAAGAAACAGCTTCTTCCATTGCTCAACAATGTGAAATTCCATTCGATTCATCACAAGTTGAGGTAAAACTTAATATTCACTCTCCTGGTTTAATTGAATTAATAGGCTCGCTTTCGGGTGCCGGTATTGTTCTTTCTCTTTTGATGTTTACAGTCAATAATCTCATCAATGGTGGGAAACTAAATATTTCATATAAAAAAGATGATCAAACTGGAAAAACAGATTTTTCTGTCACTTCAGAAACTCCTGGAATAAGTGGAAATGCTCAAAAAAATAAACGAATTGAATTAAAAGAAAAAGAAGAATTATTAGAATTAGTTAATAAGTTAGATGTTAAAACTCCAGAGGTTGTAGCCGCAATCTTAAATGGTGACAAAATTACACCTAACATGCTTGTTGCGACACAACCAGTGGAACAATTACCAGAATCTTCAACGACAAAATCTGAAGAAAATGTGTAATACTTTATTCAGATAATCAATAGTTTTCTTGGGGATCAAAATAAAGGGGATCAAAATAACAAGTAGCGCAAATACAATTTCACTTTTTACAAAACAAAGTACATGGATTAGTACTTTAACCATTACGCAATATACCAAAATGTAAAGTGATATTTTATCAATTTTTGAATGATATTTATCCAAAACATTTTTCATACTGTTCCCCCTCTCTTATGGTCATTATAACATAGCTTTTAAGTAAATCAATTTTCTTTTTAGTTTTATCATTAAAAATATAAGGAGAATTCACATGCCAGAATTAAGTAGATTTGAAGGAATGGTTATCAAAATGCTTTTTAACGATACTGTGCAACACAATAAGCCGCATGTACATGTCACTTACGGAGAATATCGTGCTTCCGTAGGTATTGATGGTGAATTGCTTGCTGGATCACTTCCTCAGAAGCAATTCCGAATGTTGGTTGGCTGGCTTGCTCTACACGAAGATGAAGCTTATGCGGCCTGGAACAAAGCAGTTCGCGGCGAACACTTTGACAAAATCAAGCCATTACAGTAAGGAGGGAATTTTATGTTCACATTGAATGGAATTGTATATGCCAGTGAAAAACCAGAAAACATTCAGATACTTTCCGCAAAACCTTTGGATGACATGATGATGCTTCTTACTTTCTCCACGGGAGAACAGCGCTTGTTTGATGCAACCATTTTGAATGGTCCTGCATTCGCTCCACTGTCTGATGAGAAGATTTTTAAGGATTGCAAAATAGTAGATGGTATTGTTACATGGATGGATGAGGACATTGACTGTGCTCCTGAATACATGTATGAGCACAGTTACGCTTATCCGGCTTTACAGTCAGCAATCTAATTTTATAAAAGAAAAACCGGCTCCTGCGCCAACAGGAACCGGTCAGCACATCCGAAGATGCACCTTATTTTCAGCAAAAATATTGTATCATCTTCGGGGCAGCCATGCAAGCGGAACCTTTGTTCGCGCTGGCTGTTATTTTTGTACTTATTTTTACATAATTATAATCGAGGTGATACCATGACCGAACAAAAATCTGATGATCTGCGCATGGGAGCACTGTATATCCGTGTCAGCACCCATGAGCAGGATGAACTGTCTCCGGACGCGCAGAAGCGTCTGCTCCTGGACTATGCCAAGAGTAATGGGATCGTTGTCCAGAAGGACGCAGTCTTTGTGGAGAGTGTCTCTGGGCGTAATGTGAAGAAGCGAAAAGAATTCCAGCGAATGATTGCACAGGCCAAATCTCCGGAACATCCCTATGATGTGATCCTGGTGTGGAAATTCAGCCGATTTGCTCGCAACCAGGAGGAATCCATCGTTTATAAGAGTATGCTGAAAAAGGACCGTGTGGACGTGATCAGCGTGTCTGAGCCGGTTATAGATGGACCTTTCGGCAGTCTGATTGAGCGTATTATTGAATGGATGGATGAATACTACTCTATCCGCCTGTCTGGTGAAGTGCTCCGCGGCATGGGCGAAAAGGCATTAAAACAGGGGTACCAGATTTCTCCTCCCCTTGGGTATGATGCAGTCGGGGACGGAAAGCCATATAAGATCAATGAAAAGGAATTCAAAATTGTCTCTTACATCATGTCCCAGTATGATGATTACTGCCAGGACACCACTGCCATTGCCAGAAAATGTAATGATCTGGGCTACCGGACCAAGCGGGGGAATCTGTTTGAGCGGCGCAATATTGACTATATCCTGCGCAATCCCTTTTATGCCGGTATTGTAAACTGGAATGGACAGACTTTTGAGGGAACCCATGAAGCACGTTATACCACAGAACAGCTTGACAAGCGCATCAAGCTTATGGATGCCAGACGAAGACCAGCAAAACACCGGAATGCCTCCACCTGTAAGCACTGGCTTTCCGGTCTGATCAAATGTTCCATCTGCGGCGCCACCCTCTCCTACACCGGATCCGGAGCCTGTCCTTACTTTCAGTGCTGGAAATACGCAAAGGGTTATCACAAAACCTCCGTGGCCATCTCAGTAAAGAAAATGGAGCAGCTTGTCATTGATTACCTGAAGCAGCTTCTGGATGGCGCGGATTTTCAGTATGTCCCCAAAACAACTGCGCCGGCGCAAAATGAAGAACTGGAACAGCTGAAGCAGGAACTGGCCAGACTTTCAACCAGGGAGCTGAGAATTAAACTTGCCTATGAAAATGAGATTGATACTTTGGAAGAATACAAAGAAAACAAGATAAGACTACAGAAACAAAGAGAATCTCTTTTAGAGAATATCAAAGAACTGGAAGCACAAAAACCAGAAGATCCATCCAAGAATAATGTCCTTTCGCAGATTCGAAGTGTATATGATGTTCTCCTGGATCCTGCTGCCGAAAGTAGTACAAAAGGGAACTTTATTCGAACTATAGTCGATCAGATTGTATTTGACAAAGAGGCTGAAATGGTGTATTTTGATATTATCATCTAAGACATATCAATTTTTCACAGGTTACGATTGTACTATTTCTTAATTCAGATTTAACTTTTTTCCAAAAAACAAGTGAATTTTATCTATTATAGGGTATCGGACTCCGGTGGCCCGGATGGAGAAATCGGTGCTTCTATGCGCTATCTCTCCCAGCGCTTTACCATGCCGAACCGAACCTCTGCAGCTGTGCTTAATGATATCGGTACTGAAGAACTGGCGCATCTGGAGATGGTTTCCACCATGGTTCACCAGCTTACCCGTGACCTCACTATGGAAGAAATTGAGAATTCCGGGCTGGGACCATATTATATTGACCACACAGTTGGCGTGTGGCCACAGGCAGCAGGAGGCGTTCCATTTAATGCCTGCGAATTCCAGAGTAAAGGTGATCCGATCACGGATCTATTTGAAGACCTTGCAGCAGAACAGAAAGCACGCTCCACTTATGATAATATTCTCCGTGTAGTACGAAATATCCCGGAAGTTGCTGATCCTATCCGTTTCCTGCGTGCAAGGGAAGTGGTACATTTCCAGCGATTTGGTGAAGCACTTCGCTCCATCCAGGAACAGTTGGATGCTAAAAACTTCTACGCTTTCAATCCAGGCTTTGACAATCCCTGCTCTGCAAGCTGTGCACCTGAAGCAAAATAGCATATGCTGCTGGTCATAAAGATAACCGTAACAGCAATACACATCTCACAGAAAACCTTTTTTAAACACGCTCTAATACTGCCCGGCAATTGCTGGGCAGCTTCAAAACAGTAGTCAGCAGGCTTTTTCTCCCCATGCCAATTGTTCGTTTACTCAACTTCAAAGTCACCACAAATATCCTCTGGAACTATATCATCGGATTCGTGCATAATACTTTTTCTTTCATACCCCTTCATAATCAAACGCCGGTATAAAACTTTCCTCCGCGGTCTCCCCTTCCTGAAAATAGCCATTTTCGATTCCAAGCTCAATGGCAGCGTCCAACACCTTTTCATACTCTCGTCTGGTCACTTTCCGATTCAGTTCCGGAAATTTCTCATTCTTCCAGACAGGCGTATATTGGTTCATTACGCTGATAAAAATATCCTCCCCATAAGTCCGGTACAGATATTTCAATACTGCAATAGAATTTTTGGTATGCCCTGGCAAAATCAGATGACGAACAATTGTCCCGCGTTTTATATATCCATCCTCCGCAAACTGACAGGGACCGGTCTGACGCATCATTTCGGCAATTGCACTCTGCGCCGCCTGCGGATAATCCCTTGCGTTGGAAAAAGCAGCAGCCAATTCAGGCTCCATATATTTCATATCTGGCAGATATACATCCACATAACCATCCAGTCTCCGGATAGTTTCCACGCTCTCATACCCACTGGAATTGTACACGACTGGAAGATTCATTCCCTTTCCTCTGGCCAGCTCCAACGCCGAAATAATATGCGGCACATAATGCGCCCCAGTGACCAGATTCAGATTTGCCGCCCCTTTTTCCTGCAATTCCAGAAAAATTTCAGCAAGCCGCTCCACTGAAATTTCTTTTCCAGAATCCCCAATGGCAATATCCCGGTTCTGGCAGAAACAGCACCGCAAGCCGCAGCCAGAGAAAAAAACAGCCCCTGATCCTTTTTTTCCTGAAATACAAGGTTCCTCCCACATATGAAGAGCGGCACGGGCAGCCCTTATAGTACTGTCCATGCCACAATATCCTCTTTTGCCCTCCAGACGATTCACATTACACTTCCGGGGGCATAAGGTACAATTCTTAAATAATTCTTCTCGCATAAATTACGAATTCTCCTCTCTGATCTTCTCGGTCAGTTCCCTTCCCCCCTGGTCATACCACTCTTCCACAAAGGTATCAAAGTAATCCATGGACTGCTCTCCCATGATCATCTGAATAAAGGCATTTTTCTCCAGAGAAGCAAGCATGTTGGGAATCTCTCCATCCGAATCAACCAGATATGGTCTGCGCACCGAACTATAATGGCCGTCAACCAGCACGCCCACTGCTGAAATTCTGGACTTGTACGCAGCCCAGTCCTCTACAGTTACATTTTTCCCGCTCAAATACTTCATACAGGCATCATAGTAAGACTTCTCCAGTGCGCTTAAATTACTTGCCTTCTGCTTGCCGGACATTACTCTCCTGATATCCTTCGTAACATTATAAATTGCCTCATTATAATCCACATTAATAACCAGCGGTCTGGCTGTAGGGTCCACATTCAAAGCAAAATAGCTGTTGATCTCATCCGCATTTTCCTCATCTTCAAACCGGCTGTAATCAAACAGAACACTGATAATTTTCATTACAATTTCCGGATGTTCGTAACCCTTTCTCACAACCACATATTTGTTGTCCCGAAAAGAAGCATAAACGTTATCTTTTTCCTGGTATTCAGCAGTAAGGTAATAAGGCTCCCAGTCTGCTTCCGGATCATTCTCAGCCACATCCATAAGCGGATTATTCGGTGCCCACCAAAGTCCAAAAAACGCACCGCATTTACCTTCCACTACCAGATCACGGAGATTATTCTGAGCACGCAGGGCAAAGTTCTGATCCAGTATTCCTCTTTCATATAGCTCACGCAAATAAGCAACGGCAGATCTGGTCTCCTCTGTCAAAGAACCATAGACAATTTCCCCGTCTTTGTCCTTGATCCATCTTCTTGGATAAGAATAAAATTTCTCAAAAACAGGTTCCACCGAATAATTCTGACTGGTAGTAGACACAAAATTGGTATCACACACAAGTCCCACAGGATCTTCCCCTTCCTCTGCTCCCATCCTGTTTTCCTGAAAAACCTGGATAATATCCATAGCCTCTTCCAGAGTCTCTGGCTCTGCAAGACCCAGCTGATCCATCCAGTCCTTTCTCATCCACAAAAGACAGGGACCGTGGTCGATTACTGCTTCCGGAAGCGCCATCAGCTTGCCATCAAAGGTTCCTGCACCGAGAAGCTGGGGACCATAGCTGTTATACATGGCCTTGATTCTCGGGGAGGTACAGTTTGCATAAACCTCAGTCAGATCCTCCACCATGTCATTTTCCACAAGAACATTTAAAGTCTCCCTGTCTGAAACCACCAGTACATCCGGCAAAGTGTGATCATTTACCAGCACATTCACATACTCGTCGTAGCGATCCTCCCGCTCCATATAGGCATTTTCATTCTGCACGTTCAGAATCTCTTTCAGATATCTGGTATAAGCGCTGTCTTCGTAGGTATTTCCTGCTGGAAGATTGGAATTATTGGCACCGCTCATCTGTCCTAAAGTATAAGTCACAAGCTCCGGGTACTTTCCATACGGAGTTGTGGAAGCTTTTTTCCACAATCCGCTATCTGTAGAATTATCTGTCTGGGATTCTTCTGTTTCTGTACTTTTCTCTGCATCCGTTCTGTTTTCTGCTGTCTTTTCCGTCTCGTTGTCTACAGTGCCTGGGTCAGCTGCATCAATTCCGGAATCACTGCATGATTCCTCAGAAAGCTCATAATCTGCTTCTTCGTATTCCACACCCGTTGTCTCTTTTCCCATATTTCCAGCTGCGCTATCACAGCCTGTCAATGAACCAGACGAAATCAACATGGAAAAAGTCAGTCCCAATACCAGAATTCTATTTTTTTTCTTCACTTTTTCCACCTTTCTTTCCTGTTGTGTCCTCTGTGTCTTCTTCCGGTTCCTGCAAAAACTTTTTCGTAGAAAACTCTCCGGCTGCCACAGCCTCCTCATCCGCTTTTTCTCTTGGAATTCTCATTTCTACCCTGGTGCCTTGATCAATCTGGCTAAACACCTTGATTCCGTACTCCATCCCATAAAGAAGCTGCATTCTGTCATTGACATTTTTAAGACCATATCCGGAAGCCTTGTAAGTTACCAGCTTATCTGCCTCTTCCTGTTCCATTCCTGGTCCATTATCCTCCACAGCAAGAAGCACATCCTCACCGTCCTTTACAAAAAACAGTTTCAGAATCTTCTCTCCTTCTTCTTTCATGTCCAGCCCATGCTCCAATGCATTCTCCACAACAGGCTGCAGCAGCAATTTAGGCACAATATCTCCTTTCACCTCCGGGTCAATGTCCCAGATCACCTGAAAATCATTGTCATGCATCACCAGCTGGATATCCAGATACGCCTTAATATTCTGAATACAGTTATCCACAGTTACCATATCCTGCCCCTTACTCAAAGCAGTCCGGTAGAACATAGATAAGGACAAAGTAACCTTACTGATTTCCCTCTGATTGCTTCGAATAGCCATCCAGTTGATAACAGACAGGGAGTTATACAAAAAATGAGGGTTGATCTGGGCAGTCAGTGCCTTCAGTTCAAACTCTTTCAACGCAATCTTATTCTCATAAACCTCATGGATCAGACGATTGATCTCGTCCATCATGCTTCGGAAGCTGCGCACCAGAAGGCCAATTTCATCTCCAGCATTGCTGTCCACCGTAACCTCACGGCTCCCCTGGTTTACCCGGTTCATGTTATCGGTAAGCTCCTCGATCTTTCTGGTAAAAAGTCTGGAAAAAGAAAGTCCCAACACCAGAATTATGGCTACACAGGCCGCAATCAGGGGAATCTCGCTGACCAGGATTCCTGACACAGAGCTGTCCACTGCTGATTGCAGCTTATACAGATAAAAAATCCATCCGCAAGCCGCGTTCTTCCGGTTTACAAAAGCATAATCTCCCTGCCCGGACTCCAGAAACTCCCTGGAGACAGCCTCTCCCGAATCCTTTTCTTCCTTTTCACCCAGCATTTCCTTCTGAAACAGAACATTTCCCCCTTTATCCAGGATCATGCCCCCGGATTCTGCAGAAATAATCTTTTCAAAGGGCTGAAAAATCTTATTATAATCCAGTGTAACGCAAAGAACTGCTGTCTGCTCTCTGCCAGTATAAATCCGCCTTACAGCTGCAATCTCCGGTATCTGGCTGTCCACCACCCACTGCACAGACACATCCTCTTCCAGTTTGTCATACCACCACTCCTTATCCACCTCTGACAAAGGCACAAGTGTATACTCATGGCGCACTTTAATGCTTTCTGCAAACAACTGGATCTGTATAATGGCATCATGATAAGACTTTGGTACAGACAAAAGAGGATCTGCTACTTCTGTATATTTTATATACGCTTGATAATTATCCATATTTTTCTCAGTGATCAGATCCTCAATATCCGGGGAATAAGTGAGATAATTCAGAAGACTGGAAAAAACTTCTATTTGGCTGTCGATTCCCTCTCCGGTCTGTTCCAGAATGGAAGACATATCCTCCATTTCTTTTTCCCGGAGCAGACTGCTCATGCGGTCATGACTATACAATACAAGCAGGATCATGGGAACCAGGCTGGCTGTCACAAGAAGAATAGTCAGCTTATGACGATATTTCATATTCTCAAATTTATTCTTTATGACTGCCGGTATTTTCATCCTCTTCACCGGTTCCTTTCCGATAGGACTCCGGGCTGCTTCCATAATATTCCCTGAAACTTCTGCAGAAATAAGAAACATTGGGGATTCCTACCTGTTCACTGACCTGTGCCACCTTCATATTAGAATTACACAAAAGCTCCTTCGCCTTTTCCATCCGAACCACACGTATAAAGCGGTTCAGGTTCATACCAGTCTCTTTTTTAAAAATAAAGCTGAGATAGCCAGAAGACAAATACACCTTCTCCGCCAATGTCTCAAGACTTAAATCCTCCGCATAGTGCTGGTAAATATAATTCTTCACAGAAGCAACTTCATCTCTGGAATCACTCATGGAACGCTCCAGAAACTCCTCGTACTCCTTAATATTCTCCTGGGTGATTGCAAGGATCTGCTTCAGATTGGTACAACTGTACAGCCGCTCTACCTCATGATCCAGCTTCCGCTCCTCAGAGAATTGATTTTCCTGAAAAAGCTCCTGGATCACATTGGAAAAAACAAATTTCACATACATGGCAGAGAAACGGGTATCATTCTCATATTTCTTCACCAGACACTCAAAATGCTTCTTCAGCTGCTCCACATCTTTGCGGGAAATGTCTTCGGAAATCTTCTCCATCAGACGGGAATCCTGTGTCTCCGCATTCACCGGCTGGCTGTCAGAGGCCTCATTATTAAACACATGCACATCTGGATGATAAAATTTCTCCTCCATGGTCTGCTCCAACTGTGACATAATTTCAGGCAGCGCCTCATGCCCTTCAAACCGGCTGCTCACTGCAAGGTGAAAACTTGCAGAGTAATTCTGCTTCAAAATGTCATATAAATGCTTGGCAACCAGCTGATAATCGCAGTACACATCAGAAAAAAACAGCACAGACTGTCTGGTATTCAGATTCAGGTAAAAGAAATTCCGGTGCAATCCCTGCATCAGTTCCTCATCAATATTATCTGGAACATTATCAAAAAATGCCTTATCTGATTCGATAAGAATCGCACAGTGCCACTGCTCCCAGTTAGATTCATCTAAAATCTCCCCAGCTTTTTTCAACACTTCTTCATTTCCGGAATACAGGTAAGTCTGAAGAAAATACTGAAGAAGAAAATTCTTCCCTTTCTCTTCCTTCTGCTTCTTGGACCGGATACTTTGGAGCTCTGTTTTTACTTTCCCGATGGTTGTGTGGAAGGTATCCGGATCAACTGGCTTCAGCACATAATCCTTCACTCCGTAACGCATAGCTTCCTGGGCAAAAGCAAAATCACTGTATCCACTAAAAATTACGATTGGGAGATTGGGATACTCTTCTCTGACCTTGCCTGCCAGCTCCAGACCGTCCATATGAGGCATTTTTATGTCTGTTAAAAGAAAATCAATCTCTTCACTTCGCAATACATTCAGTGCCTGCCTGCCATTGGCAGCCTCATGGATCTCGTATTCTCCCTCTTCCTGTGCCAGAAGGAATTTAATTCCCTCCCGCTCAATTTTCTCATCGTCTGTTATCAAAACTCTGTACATATTGGTACTCCGATCTTTTATTATATTTAACACCGGGACAACTCTTCCAACTGTCATTTATGTCCGCCTGTCAGAAAAGCCAGAAATTTCATATCGCCTGTTGCTTCTGCCTCTTTTTTTCTGTCTGGCGCACATGAAATCTTATATAAAGATAAAGATAGCCCCTCGCATCTCTGCAAAGAACTATCTTTATTTTAACATTCTGGTATCATATTGAAAAGGGAATAATCTCCAAATTTCTCAGGTAAAAACCGTTCTTTTACCCAAAGAAATCAACCCTTAACTGCACCTGCAACAACTCCCTCGATAATATATTTCTGGCAAACCAGATATACAACAATAATCGGGATAATGTCGATCATAATACTTGCCATCATCGGTCCCATCTGCACATGACCATAGCTTCCACGGAAATACTGGATTGCCATTGGAATTGTTTTATACTTCTTAATATCCAGAACCAGTGTTGGAAGAAGGTAATCGTTCCATACCCACATCAGCTCCAGAATTGCAGTAGAGATAATGGTTGGTTTCAAAATCGGAATCAAGATCTTAAAGAAAACCTGCAGAGGACTGCATCCATCAATCATGGCAGCTTCCTCAATTTCCAGCGGGCTTCCTTTTACAAAACCGGTAAACATAAATACTGCAAGTCCGGCACCAAATCCAAGGTAAACAATGCAAATGGTGTATGGATTATTCAGTTTCAAAGTATCTGCTGTTTTTGCCAGGGTAAACATAACCATCTGGAAAGGAACAACCATACTGAATACGCAAAGGTAATACAGAACCTTGGAAAGCAAGCCGTTTACACGTACAATGTACCATGCGCACATGGAACAGCAAAGCAGAATCAAAACAACAGACATAACTGAGATCACAAGGCTGTACCAGAAGGATTTCAGGAAATCCATCTGTGTGACGCTGGCTATAAAGTTCTGGATTCCGTTCCAGGTCTCAGATGTAGGAAACTGGAAAACACCAGATGTAGTAATTGCGGACTCCACTTTTAAGGAGTTAAACAGGATCATAACAATCGGGTAGATCCAGATAATTGAAATTATAGAAAGAATTATAGTTGGGATAATACTTTTTTTCTTATCTGCCATTATGCCTGCACCTCCTTAGATGATGTTGCACGAAGCTGGATCAATGCGATCGCAACAACCAGTACAAAGAATACAACTGCTTTTGCCTGACCGATACCCTTCCATGCAGGACCACTTCGTCCGTAGAATGTATCGTAAATGTTCAGTGCCAGTAACTGTGACTGTTTTCCAGGATCTCCGCCTGTAAGGGAAAGGTTCTGGTCGAACATCTTGAATCCGTTTGTAAGAGTAAGGAATGTACAAATTGTAACAGATGGCATGATCATCGGAATCTTGATTTTAAACAGGATCTGTGTTGCGGTTGCGCCATCAATCTGTGCGGCCTCAATCAGATCCGGAGATACGTTATTAAGACCAGCCACATAAATGATCATCATATATCCAATCTGCTGCCATAACAACAGAATGATCATTCCAATAAAACCATTTGTTGCAGACAACTTCAGAAGAGGCTGTCCCCACATGGAAAGCAGACCGTTTAACAGTGTCTGCCAGATATAACCAAGTACAATACCACCGATCAGGTTCGGCATGAAGAATACAGTACGGAACACGTTTGTTCCTTTGAATCCTTTTGTCAAAGCCAGTGCAATGGAAAATGCCAGCACATTGATCAGAATACTGGAAACAAATGCGAATACAACGGTCAGCCAGAATGCATGACTGAAGTCACCGCCGATAAAAATTTTCTGGTAGTTGGAAAGTCCAACCCAGACTACATCTTTTACAGTTGAAAATTTACAAAATGAAAGATAAATACCCCAGATAAACGGCCATAAGAAACCGATAATAAATGCAGCCAATGTTGGCAGAACAAATACCGGCCACCATTTTTTCAGAGATTTTCCTACCATTTTTCACTCCTCCTTTTCCTGTTATGACACCTTTGCGGAAGGTTATCCGCCACCCCAAAACATTACATCATTTTCCCATTAAAATGGGGAGGCTGTATTTCGCCTCCCCACCCTGTTCACCATTCTATATTATGTCCTGAATTTCTTCCGGACATATTATATGCTGTTGGAAAGAAATTTATTACCTGTTACGATTATTCGGAAAGAGCTTTCTCAGTTGCCCAATTGTCAACGAATGCGGAAACTACATCATCCCAGGAACCGCTTCCTGCTGCATATAATGTAAGTGCTGTACCAAGACCGTTCTTCCACTCTTCAGATGGCATTGTTGTGAAGTTCCATGATACAGGTGTAAGACCAGCTGCTGTATACTCTGCATCCTGTTTTACAAATACGTTTGTGGATTCCTGTGCTGTTTTGAAAGGAATTGTGAAGCCCATATCTTCTGACATAGCCTTTGTTCCATCCTCAGAAGTTACACACCAGTTCATGAAATCAAGTGTTGCCTGGATATCTTCCTCGGAAGCTTCTTTGTTTACACACCAGAAGTTCTCTGTACCGGTTGCAAGGCCTTCATTCTCATCATCAACACCGAAGTAAATCGGGATCATAGCCAACTCGTCATCACTGTATGTCTTGGACAGTTCGCCATATTCCCAGGAACCATTCTGATAGAATACTGCATCTCCGTTGATGAACTCGTTACGAGAGTCATCTGCTGTCTTAGCAGAAAGCTCTGCTCCATCGCAAGTAGAATCTGTAATATAAAGATCAAATACGTTCTTATAGTTATCAAGGTATGTTCCCTTGATTGCATCTGTATCATCGATGCCATCTGCCTGATACTCATAGTAGATTGGAAGGTTTGCAAGGTGTGTTTTGAATCTCCAGTCAGAGGATCCGTCCATACCAGCGCTTGTGAAAGCACCTTTCACTCCAAGCTCATCTTTTCTTGCCTGGATGTCATCAGCAACCTTCTTCAGATCATCAAAACTCTTGATGTCATCTACTGTGTAGCCTGCTTTTTCCAGTAAGGTTTTGTTTACGATCAGTCCATAGGACTCGATTACGTATGCAATACCATCAACTGCATCACCGTCTTTTACAGTGTAAGCATCAGATGTAAGCTGTGAGTAGATATCAGATCCGGACAGATCATAGCAATAATCCTTCCAGTTCTTAAGTCCTACTGGTCCATTTACCTGGAAAAGTGTAGGAGCATCGCTCTTAGCCATCTCAGACTGAAGTGTGGTCTCATACTGTCCGGAAGCTGCTGTAACAACTGTTACCGGAACGCCTGTCTCTTCTGTATATTTTGCTGCCAGGTTCTGCCATGCTTCATCCTGCTCTGGTTTGAAGTTTAAGTAGTAAACCTTTCCAGCTGCATCATCAGCCATAACCGGTAATGCCGGTACCATAGAAGCTGCCATAACTGCGCTAAGTCCCATTGCTGCGATTTTTCTCATCTTCATAATTTTACTCTCCTTTTCTTTGAAAACCGTTTCTTAAGATGTTTATATAATACTGATTTTTCTGTTAAAAAACCATGATAAAAAATCAAGAAACATGTTCATTTTTTTAGAGAGTGATATTTGAATATGGATATTTTGTCGCAACTTGTACAAAACATTACAATTTTTATCAGATCCAGACTTTGAATAATAATTCGGGTCACAAGCCAGAACCTATTGGAAAAAGCAGTCTGTGAAACATCTCATATATGCAAAAGAGGACTGCTTGCGCAGTCCCCTTTCTCTTTCCGCATGTGCGGAGAAAAATCATATTCAAGCTTTTCCAACGGATCCGAAGATTTCCATTTTCACTTTAACAGTAGCCTTGATTGCATCGAAGCCAGGTGCAAGAAGCTTACGTGGGTCATATCCTTTACCCTGCTGATCTTTGCCTTCCTCGATGTATTTACGTGTAGCATCTGCAAAAGAAAGCTGGCACTCTGTGTTAACATTGATCTTGGAAACTCCAAGGTCGATAGCTTTCTTGATCATGTCTGTAGGAATACCTGTACCACCGTGAAGTACTAACGGCATATCACCTGTAAGCTGCTGGATTGCATCCAGAGTCTCAAAGCTTAAGCCCTTCCAGTTAGCTGGATATTTACCATGAATGTTACCAATACCTGCTGCTAACATAGTTACTCCTAAATCAGCAATAGCCTTACATTCATCAGGATCTGCACATTCACCCCTACCGATAACACCGTCTTCTTCACCACCGATTGAACCAACTTCTGCTTCAAGTGACATACCGTGTTCGTTAGCGATTTTAACTAATTCTTTAGTCTTTTCGATGTTTTCTTCGATTGGATAATGTGAACCGTCGAACATGATTGATGAAAATCCTGCTTCAACACACTTTAAACATCCTTCATATGAACCATGATCTAAGTGAAGAGCAACTGGAACTGTAATTCCAAGTTCTTCCATCATTCCGTTAACCATTCCTACTACTGTCTTGTATCCTGTCATGTACTTTCCAGCACCTTCAGATACACCTAAAATAACAGGGCTCTTTAATTCTTCTGCTGTTAAAAGAATTGACTTTGTCCATTCAAGGTTGTTGATATTAAACTGACCTACTGCATAGTGGCCTGCTTTAGCTTTTTCTAACATTTCTTTAGCTGATACTAACATAATGTACCTCCGTAAAATTCATTCATTGTTAATTTTTAAACAACTGCTTATATTATAACCCATTTTGGTAGTATTGCAACACTAATATTCGCTAATATAACTATGTTTTTGCACTTTTATAAAATTATTGTGAAGTTTGTTCTCTACTTTAGTTATTAGGATACAAATGAGAAACATCCAAATAATCAGGAATTCCTCTCTCATACTTAACAACCGGTTCCCCAAGAATAAGCGGATATGCGTAATCAACAAAATCCTGTGTTACATCATTTCCTCTTTCGTTAATCCATTCTCTTGGAACATGTTTTACAAGGCCTGCCACATTTTTAACATCTGTGTCTCCCATTTTAACACTATATGGTTCGTTAGCTTTTCTGATTGCTGTAACCATAACTCCTGACTTGCCTTCAAGTGCAGTTTCAACTGCGTGACGCCCAAGTCTGAATGCTTCGCCAATATCTGTAATAGAAGACATATGTGCAGCACATCTTTGCAAAATATTAATTTCAACAGAACGAACCTTTACCTGAAGATTCTGCTTAATAATATATTCTAAGCACTTTCCTGTTCCGCTTAACTGGCTGTGTCCAAAAGTATCTTCCACTGCCGATGTGGCACTAATGTACTTTCCTTCTGCATTTTTGATTCCCTCTGAAACAGCAATTACAACGTTATTGTATTTATTAATTGCCTCTTTTACATCTTCAATAAACTGAGCCTCATCGAAAGCAACTTCCGGCAAATAAATAAGATGAGGTGCATGATTATATTTATTTCTTGCAAGGACTGAAGCCCCTGTAAGCCACCCTGCATCACGTCCCATAATTTCTACAATAGTTACGCTGTTAATTGGATAAATTGATGTGTCGTGACCTATTTCCAGTAAAGTAGATGCCACATATTTTGCTGCTGAACCATAGCCCGGTGTATGGTCTGTAATACACAAATCATTATCAATAGTCTTAGGAATACCAACTATCTTAACATCCTTTCCAACAGCTTTTGCATATGTGTTAAGCTTGTCTACCGTGTCCATAGAATCATTTCCGCCAATATAGAAAAATGCATCTATTTCATATGTTTCAAACTTATTAAAAATATATGCATATGGTGCATCGTCTTCTGTATAATCAGGTAACTGATATCTACATGAACCTAAATACATAGAAGGTGACTTTTTTAACAATTCAATAAACATAGGCACCTGTTCAACTTTTTCAGTCAAATCCATAAGGCATCCATTTAAAAGTCCCTGTACACCATTAAGAGAGCCGTAAACCTTGTCAAACTTTTTGCTGTCGATTGCTCCCTGAATTACTCCCGCCAAGCTTGAGTTAATAGCCACAGTCGGTCCACCAGACTGTGCAACTAAACAATTTCTCATAATTACCTCCAAAACTTTATTCCACGAAACCTAGTATACCCCAGTTTCTGACAAAAACCAACAGTTATATTTCTTCTATACAAAATATAATACCCGGGAAATCTTGTTTGTTACCTTTCTGATTTCCCGGGTTATTACCATAGTATTGAGTTTTTCTGGGTTTTGTTGCTGTTAAGCCATTATAATCTTAGTTTATTTCATTAAGTCTGTTTGTGATTTTCCATACACTTTTTTTCCATTAACATATGTGTATGGAGTTACCTTAACATAGACTCTCTTTATATTGTAAACATTTTTAACTTTCTGCTTAACTGTTACAGTTGTTTTTGTTTCATTTACTTTTACATTTTTAACATTCTTTTTGAACTTCTTGTCTGTTGCAACTTTTACTTCATAACCGCTTATGCCTTTAACCTTAGCCCATGAAGCCTTTACTTTAAGATAATTTTTCTTGTCTCTTTTAAAATTATTTATCTGTACACTTGTTTTGTTATACTGTGCTCCTAATCTGTAATCCAAAACTACATTAGAAGTGTTATCAAATACGCCATTGGCAATATCTGTCTTTCCTTCAATTACAAACTTTTCCAAAGAATCGCAGCCCAAAAATGCATTAAAATCTATTTTTTGTACATTTGACGGAATTGTAATTGTTGTCAATTTTGTATTTTGAAATGCATACTTTCCAATACTCTTTACATTTTTTCCTATTGTTACACTTTCAAGGTTTCTGCAATCCCAAAAAGCACCCTCATTTATTTTTTCGATATTATCAGGAATCACAATATTTTTTAATTTATAACATGCATCAAACATTCCCTCTGGGATTTCTTTTATATTTGTTGGAATTGTAACTTTTTCAAGTGCACAACTTGAGAAAACATTTTTGCCCCATTTTGTAATAGTATTAGGTATTTCAATTTCCTTTATATTACATTCGAAAAATGCATAATCACCTATTTCTGTGAGATTCTTTGGCAATGTAACTTTTTCAAGGTTATATCTGCTAAAGAACGCTCTGTCTTCTATTACTTTTACAGTATCAGGAATAACAATCTCCTTTGCAATCTTGCTGTCAGGATTGTATCCTTCGCCTTTTATAACATTGTTGGCAATTGTTGTAATTCCTTCAGGAACAACAAGTTTTTCACTTTTTCCTTCATAGCCTATTAAAACGTTGTCCTTTGAAATATACATTCCATTCTCAACTTTGATACTTGGAACCTGCTTTGCAATATTTTCCCATGTAGAAAGGTTTGTACGGTTGCAAAGGTTCACAACACTTTCTCCATCTAAGTCTGCGCCTGAAATTACTATATCCTTTCCAATATCAAATCTTTTATGATAATCTCCTGCCTGATATGCATTATAATCAATCTTCTTAACTGATGCCGGAATCCTTATCTTTTCAAGTTTGTCACAAACTACATAATCATCTCCATCAAAATGTCTTGCATAGAGAATTGACTGTAATGCAAATGTTTCACAACCTTCATCTATTGAAAGTTCCTTTGTTCCTGCTGATACTCTTACAAGAGTTTTTCCGTCCTTTGTGTAAATCATTCCTGACTTTGATGTATAATTCTTGTCATTTGCACTAACATCAAAAACATTAGAATTAACATATGTAACTGTCTTTAAATCAATACTTGTTGAAAAAGTTACTGTGTCAGCCATTGAACCGCCCATAATTGTTGCATAAGCGTCATCACCTTTTTTCTTTTTTAATGTATAATTTCCCGGTAATGTGATATTTTCTAACTGCTTACAATTTTCAAAAGCATCCTGACCGATTTCTTTTACTTTCTTAGGAATTGTTACTTTCTTAATTTTTGTTCCATTAAAACTATCAATTCCTATTTTCTTAACCGATTTGCCAATTGTTACTTTTGACAAGTTTTTGCACTTATAAAATGCTTTGTCTGAAACTGATGTTACACCATTTTTAATAACTACTTTTTTAACTTTCTTATTATTTTTGAAAGTCATTTTCTTAGGCATTTCACCTTTTCCTGATATTGTAAGTGTGCCTTTTTTAAGTGTGTATACTACCTTTGATTTTTTCCCTTTTGATTTAGCCATTACTGTTGGTGATGGATTAGCCAATGCCAAAACAGTTACTGCCATAGCTGTTGCAAATAAAAATTTTGATGTTTTCCTCATAGCTCCTACCTCCTTGTTTGTGTATCCTTCTTAATTTAATACTGATTTTTCATAGTCTTCCTTACTGTTGTTTCAAAGTCACTTTATTTTGCTAGCTTTCCTTGTGTCTTTACATATTAAACGAAGGGTTTTCAAAAAATATTGCATTTATTTTATTTTTTTATTTTTATTTAACACCAAATTATTTTATGCATAGAATAATACTGTAGAACAAAAAGAAAATGGAGATTTTTATGGACTGTAACAATTGCAATCAAAACGCAAATTGTTTTAATCATAACAATATGAATACGCCAAGAAACGGAAGATATAATCGTGGTAATTGTAACAGAATGATGCCATGTGGCAGACCTATGTCGGGACAGGAATGTGGATGTGAAATGAACAACAATGTGAGAGAACGAAATATGGATAACCCAAATCGTTGTATGGAACGCAATACTATGAATCACAGTGTCGGAAATGATAACCATAGATGTGGTTGCAATATGACTTATGATAATCAGGGTTGTTGTTGCAATATGAAACGGAACAATGAGGGTTGTGACCGTGGAACAGAACATGTCGACCATATGGCTCCCGGTATGTGTTTTGTTCCATGGCAAAAATGGCAGGATGTTTATGACATTGACCAGGCTATAGGCTGTGGAACCATATTCAAGGAACTTTATAAACCTTATGTTGGAAGGGGATGTGGACGATGAAATGTGATATGAGTAAAGAAAAACTTATGGATATTATTACTAAGGCAAGTTTTGCAATGGATGACGTAAAGCTGTTCCTTGATACACATCCCAATTGCATGGAAGCCCTTGAATACTATCACAAGGCGAAGGAAATGCGGGAAGAGGCGTGGGAAATGTACACCCACAATTTTGGACCTCTTTCGGCATATGATGTAGCTAATAAGGATTATTGGGACTGGAATAAAGGTCCTATGCCTTGGGAAGGAGGTAACTGCTAATGTATAATTATGAAAAAAGATTACAGTATCCTGTAAATATTAAAATCAAAAGTCCAAAAATTGCTCAAATAGTTTTGAGTCAGTATGGGGGTCCTGACGGAGAATCAGCGGCCGCAATGCGTTATATGTCACAGAAATTTGCAATGAAAAACCCTAAAGTTGCAGGTTTAATCAACGATATTGCGGTGGAAGAACTCGTAGTTTAACTATATCATTAGTATAAAGGGGACTATTTTAGCCCCCTTTTATACTTAGTTTCTTCTTTATTATAATAGATACTTAGCTTTCATATATCCAACTACACCATTATACTCAACTTTTGCATATCCTT
>OLNM01000190.1_pt1 | contig 61422 bp, 60 predicted proteins | sample 1672391 | NCBI WGS metagenome assembly OLNM01 (sample SAMEA3136680, study PRJEB25190) | human gut metagenome | reverse complement strand
CCGCAGCTGCCGGAGCGGTGCTTAAGCCGCAAGGCGGGAATTGTGCGGTGTTGCCATAAACCAAAAGGCAGGTGAACCGTATGGAGCAGGCCCCATTGATCAGTATTATCATGCCTGTCTATAATGCCGGGGTGCTGCTGCATACCGCGGTGGAAAGCGTGCTGCGCCAGAGCTTTGCGGATTTTGAGCTGCTGCTGGTGGACGATGGCTCCACCGATGGCAGTGCTGCGCTGGCCCATGAACTGGCCAAAAAAGATGGCCGCATCCGGGTGCTGGAACAGCCCAATGCGGGCATCTGCGCTGCGCGCAACCTTGGCTTGCAGCATTGCCGCGGCCAGTGGTTCACCTTTTGTGATGATGATGATACCATGCTGCCCCATGCATTGGAAACCCTGCTGGTTCTTGCCAAATCAACCGGGGCGGATGTGGTGCGCGGCGGCTACCGCCTGCTGCGGGCCAATGCTGCAGGAACGGCTGTGGAGCTGCCCCACCCGCCGGGGCAGGCAATAATCATTCACAAGCCGGCGGGGCAGGGCTACCTGCAATTTTTGCAGCAAAGCGGGCCGCAGTTTGTCTGGAACGCTATGTACTGTACAAATCGGCTGGGCCATCTGCGCTTTGATGAAACCTGCCGCAAAGGGCTGGAAGATTTTGCGTTCAACGCGGCAGTGTTCCAGCAGGCAGATTCAGCCGCATATACGCCGCAGATCGTATATGAACACCTGGAGCGGCAGGGCAGTACCTCCGCCTGTGGGAACCCGGCAGCAGTGCAGGTACGGCTGCAATACCTGCCCCGGTGGGTGCAGGCGGAATATACCGCAGCCCGCGCCTGGTGCCCCCCGCAACAGCTGCCAAAGGTGTGGAGCGCCCGCCAGGCAGAGTTTGTCACCTTTGTCATGCATCAGCTGCGGGATGGCCGCTTGCCGCCCAAAGCCAAAGCGGCTGCCTGGCGCAGCCTGCAGCAGGCGCTGGCAGCCTGCCCCCACAGCAGGCTTGACTTTTGGTATGCACTGCGGCACAATAAAAAACAGGGTGCCGCACTGTTTTTGTTCCGTACCCACCTGCAGGGGCTGTATGCCTGCCTGCCAAACCGGGAGGAGAAACTGCTACAATGAAAACCATCCTTGTTACCGGCGCAGCCGGTTATATCGGCCGCCATGTTGTAAAAAAAGCACTGGATATGGGCTACCGCGTCATTGCATCGGACTTTGCCTTTAAGGGCGTGGACGAGCGTGCAGAATTCTGCGATGTGCCTATTTTCAGCGGGGACAAAAATATTTATGCGGCGTTGGGCAAGCCTGATGTCTGCATCCATATGGCCTGGCGGGATGGGTTCCGCCACAATGCGTCCAGCCACATGAAGGATCTTTCCTCCCATGTTACCTTCCTGAACAATATGGCAGCGGGCGGCCTTTCGGATTTGACCGTGATGGGCACCATGCACGAAGTCGGCTATTGGGAGGGCGCTATTGAGGATGATACCCCCTGCAACCCCCTGAGCCAATACGGCATTGCCAAAAATGCTCTGCGCCAGAGCATGATGCTCTCCTTGCAGGGCAGCAGCTGCAACCTGCACTGGCTGCGCGCCTATTATATTACGGGCGATGAAGCCCATGGCAGTTCCATCTTTGCCAAAATCGCACAGGCAGAGCTGGACGGCAAAACAACTTTCCCGTTTACCAGCGGGCAGAATAAGTACGATTTTATTGATCTGGATGAACTGGCAACCATGATTGTGGCGGCCAGCGTGCAGAACAAGGTCAACGGCATCATCAACGTCTGCACCGGCCAGCCGCGGACCCTGGCTGACCGTGTGGAGCAGTTCCTGCGGGATAAAAACTATAAGATCAAACTGGATTACGGCGTTTTCCCGGACCGCCCGTATGACAGCCCCGGCGTTTGGGGCGACCCCACCAAGATTAACGCAATATTAAAAGATGCAGGTTTGGCATAACGATAACCGGAAAGGGTGACAGAATGAAACGACTGGGTATTTTTTTCTTTTACGAAAAAAACGGTGATGTGGATGATTTTATCACCTATTACCTGCGCGATCTTGCCCGTAACCTGACCGAGCTGATCGTTGTGTGCAACGGCAAGCTGAGCAAGCAGGGCCGCGCGGCATTTGAAGAATTTACCGATCAAATTATTGTGCGCGAAAACAAGGGCCTGGATGTGTGGGCCTATAAAACCGCGCTGGATCATTACGGCTGGCAGCGTTTGAGCGAATTTGACGAAGTGGTCATGACGAACTCTACCCTGATGGGCCCTGTGCGCCCCTTGAAAGAAATGTTTGACGCCATGGCCGAGCGCACCAACCTTGATTTTTGGGGCCTGACGATCCACCATGGGGCGGAGGGCAACCCCTTTAAGGGCAAACATCTTTATAATTACCTGCCGGTGCACATTCAGTCCCACTTTATTGTCTACCGCAAAAAGTTCATCCAGAGCAAAGAGCTGCAAAATTACTGGGATACCATGCCCATGATCGAAAGCTATACCGACTCTGTGCAGCGGTACGAATCGGTGTTTACCAAACAGTTTGCCGATAAAGGCTACCAGTGGGATGTCTATGTCAACACGGACGACCTGAAAGAGTTTACGGATTATCCGCTGCTTGTCTGCCCCACGCGGTTGCTGCGGGATAAAAAGTGCCCGCTGTTCAAGCGCCGCAGCTTTATGCATGATTTTGAGGCATACCTGAATGATACCGCCGGGGAGCCGGTGCGGGAACTGTACGCCTACCTGCGGGACCATACGGATTACCCGCTGGAGCTGATCTGGAAAAACATGATCCGCACCATGCACCCTTATGATTTTACCCGCAACCTGGGTCTGACCCGCCTGATTCCGGAAAGGGTACAGGATGAGGCCTGCGCCGCTGCCGTGCGCAAAAACCGCCGCATTGCGCTGTGCATGCACCTGTATTTTATGGATATGCTGCCCCAAAGCTGCGCCTTTGCCGCCAACATGCCGCCGGAGACTGACGTTTTTATTTCCACCAACACGCCGGAGAAAAAGCAGCAGATCGAAGAAGCGTTCCGCACCCTGCCGTTGCATGCCGTTACCGTAAAGGTGGTCGAAAACCGCGGCCGCGATGTGGCAGCGTTCCTGTGTGACCTTGCCCCGCAGATCCGGGAGTATGATTACGCCTGCTTTATGCACGATAAAAAGGCCATCCAGACCAAACCCGGAAGCGTTGGCGCCAGCTTTGGCTATGTCTGTAACGAGAATATCTGCAAAAACGTAGACTATGTGCTGAATGTGCTGACAGAATTTGAAAAAGACCCTTATCTGGGCCTGCTCTGCCCGCCGTTCCCCACGCATGGCGTGTATTTCATGAACATGTGCTCCAACGGCTGGGGCCCCAACTTTGATAATACCAAGGCCCTGATGAAAAAGCTGGGCATTGACCGCCCTATTTCCGGCGAAAAAATGCCCATTGCCCCCTTTGGCAGCGTATTCTGGTTCCGCGTAAAAGCATTGGCCCCACTGTTTGACCACGGCTGGAAGCACGAGGATTTCCCGCCGGAGCCGCTGCCGCAGGATGGTACCATCAGCCATGCCATTGAGCGTATCTATCCCTTTGTGGCGCAGGGGGCAGGGTATTACCCCGCCCAGGCCATGAGCGCTGATTATGCCGTTGCCCGCTGCGATTCCATGCAGGCATACGCGAGTGGTCTGATCCGCCCGCTTGCCCGCGTGTTTGATTGCACCACCTTTGGCAGTGCCGCTGCCAGCGCCGGTGCTTTTGCCGCGCGCAGGCACTGGTTCGGTTTTGGAAACTATGGCCCGTATGAGAATTCCAAGCGCCGCCGCGCCCGCAACTGGCTGCGTAAGCGGATGCCGAAATCCGCTTACGAAAACATGATGCGTGTTAAGCGCACGGTGTTGGGCCCCCATGACGTGACCTATGAGGATTAAGCCAACCGCTATGAAAAAACGGCTGATTATCTATTTCAATTATCACCCCAACGGGCAGGCTGATGCAGCCTGCCGCTTTGCTGTACAGCAAATGGCCGCAGTGGGGCAGGTGTTCTTTGTCAATAACGGCCCCTTGCAGCCGGAATCCCGCCAGTGGGCGCAAGGCTGCTGCCACACTGTGCTGGAGCGTGAAAACACAGGCTTTGATGTGGGGGCCTACCGGGACACTGTTTTGCAGACCGGCCTGGATATGCTGCTGCATTATGATGAAGTTGTGCTGATGAACTATACCCTTGCCGGGCCGGTGGGGGATGTAGCTGCCATGTTTGCTGCGATGGATGGGCGCCCGGAGCTGGATTTCTGGGGCCTGACCCGCCACTATGCTATGCGCAGCCACCGCTTTGGCGGGGCAAAAGCCATGGTGCCGGAGCATATTCAATCCCACTTTGTTGTGGTGCGTTCCCGCATGATGGCAGACTTTTTTGCTTACTGGCAAGCGGCCGCCCTGCCCGCCAGCTATGAAGATTCCGTCCGCCTGCACGAAACGCAGTTTACCGCCCACTTTGCCGCCCTTGGTTACCGGTGGGATACCTTTGTGGATACAAAAGACCTGGCAAGCCTTTTCGTCAACCCCATTATGGCCTGCCCCAAGCTGCTGCTGGCGGACCGCGGGTGCCCGTTTTTCAAGCGCCGCAGCTTTTTTACCCCCTATGCGGATGAATTGCGCCGCACAGACGGCCGGGCCGCCGCAGAACTGTATGACTATCTGAAATCCGAGACTGATTACCCGGTGGATGACCTGCTGCGCGCATTGCTGCCGGTGCAGCCGCTGGCTGCCATGGCCCAAAACTTGCACTGGCATTATATCCTGCCGCAAACGGCGGGGGAGTGTGCGCCCATTTTGCTGGACGCCAACACTTTGGCAAAAGGCTGCGCCCTGCAGCCGGATGCCGTCTACTGCCTGCCGCTGCCGCGTGCTGCCGGGGTGGAGGGCTATTATTATGCCTGGTCTATGCCAACCAGCCTGCAGCTGGCCCAGGCGGCAGAACTGTTTGATGCCCACCCGCTGGTAGGTGTGCTTGGCCCGGCTCTGCCGCTGTATGCGGGCTGCGCCGCCGAAAAAGCCCGGCGCTGGCAGCAGCAGAAACCTGCCGTACAGGCAAAACTGTCTGCGCTGGATTGCCCGCTCCCTCTGGATGAAACCCCGCCGCCGCTGCCCAATGGCGGCTGTCTGTTGGTGCGGGGGGCGGCATTCCCGCAGGGGCTGCCGCCGCTGCAAATGGAGTCGGATTTCTGGCTGGTGCCGCTGCTGGCCCAGTATAACGGCTATGCCAGCGCTACATTTGAAACCGCCGCCCAGTGTGCGGCCCGCGCCGATGTGCTGGATGCCGCCCTTGCTGCCCAGCGCGGCGTTGGCCCAGTATTCCGCCTGATGGGCCGCACCGTCAAAAATGCCCTGCGCAAACGAAAGGAGAGTGCCCGGTGAAAAAACAGCGACTGTTTTATCTGGACCTCATCCGCGCTGTGGCGCTGGTGTGCATTCTGGTCATTCATTTCAATGCTGCTGTTACCGGGTATTTTACACTGCCGTCCAAACTGTTCGGCAGTGTGCTGCCCTTTAACATCTATTTGGGGGACTTTGGCTCCTCGCTGTTCTTTATGGTTTCCGGCGCGGCGCTGCAGTATACCAGCCCCGGCCAGGGAAGAGAGCCGCTCAATCTGGCGCGCTTTTACCAAAAGCGCGCCAAGGCGGTGTACCCCATGTTCTGGCTGGCGTGGTGTATATTTTTTCCCATCCGTTTTGTCACAAAGCCGGGGTATTATGCCGCAGCCAAAACGCCCAGCCTGCTGCTGACGGTCCTGGGGCTGGATAATTTTGCCCAGGCCGCGGGCTGGGTCACGATGGATTTTGCCTGCGTGGGCGAGTGGTTCCTGGGCAGTATCCTGTTTTTGTATCTGCTGTTCCCACTGCTGCGCTGGGGGCTGCGCAAACAGCCGCTGCTGACTTGGGCCGTAGTGCTGGCGGCCAGCCTGCCGGTGCATTACATGGGGTGGGATGCCCGCCTGGTAGCAATCCATATCCCGGAATTCCTGCTCGGCATGGCGTTTGTACACTGGAAGCGCCCGGCGCGCCTTGGCGTGCTGGCCGGGTGTACGGTGCTGTTGTTTACCCCCGCTGCGGCGGATGGCAAGGTGGCCTGTGCGCTGTTCAGTGCCGCGGCGTTCATTCTGCTGGCCGCACTGGGGGGCTGCATCCACTGGGTGCCGCTGCAAAATGCGTGTGCGCTCCTCAGCAAGTATTCTTATGCGGTCTTTCTGACCCACCATGTCATCATTCTGCGCCTGGTGGATAACTTTGACCTGGCCGCCATGACCCGGCGGGATACCGCGCTCTTGTTTGGCGTTTACCTTTTGGCCGTTGCCGCGGCGTCGGCAGCGCTCTTCCGGCTGGATGCCTGGGTGCGCAGCAGTGCGGTAAAGCAGGCTGCTAAACCGGAATAACGTGCCCCATAATTTGCATTAAGATGAAAATGCCTGCTTTGCTGCGGGCATTTTTTTCTGTGGTGAATTATGATCGAAATATCGCAGCGCCGCGGATACCTGTGCGGCAGAACCGGCAGGGAAAGCCCTGCTGTTTCACCCCCGGAACAAGGAAAGGATCAAAATTATTTCGGCTATGACTGTACAAAAAAAATCCTGTACGTTATAATACTAACAAAACCATTTGATCGCAAACCGAAAACGATATACCATGACTAAAATTGGAAAGGGGCGCATTTTCCGTGGAGCAGTTTTTCGTCAGCCTTGACAAGCTTGCGCGCGAATCCCATCTGACCGTTGCCTACACCCCCAAGGATCTTGACCAGTTCAAGGTCTATACCGCCGAGGTATACCGCCCCGGCATCATGCTGGCCGGTTACTATCAGTACTTTGACCGCACCCGGATCCAGATCATCGGCCTGACTGAGCTTTCCTACCTGAATGAGCTGGACCCGGAGATCCGCCGTACCCATCTCGAAAAGCTTTTCTCTTTCCAGCCGCCGGCAGTCATCCTGACCCGCGGGTTTGAGCCGTTGCCGGAAATGATGGAGTTTGCCCAAAAGTACGGCGTGCCACTGCTGCAGTCGGCTGAGATGACCTCCCCGCTGATGAGCTCCCTGATCCAGGCACTGAGCACCGAGCTCGCCCCCCGCATTACCCGCCACGGCGTGTTGGTGGAAGTATACGGCGAAGGCATCCTGATCCTTGGCGACAGCGGCGTTGGCAAAAGCGAGACGGCCATTGAGCTGGTCAAGCGCGGCCACCGCCTGATTGCGGACGATGCTGTGGAGCTGCGCAAGGTTTCCAGCAGCAAGATCATGGGCATGGCACCGGAGAACATCCGCCACTTTATTGAGCTGCGCGGCATCGGCATCATCAACGTGGCGCGCCTGTTTGGTATCGGCGCGGTCAAAAACAGCGTTGAGGTGGAAATGGTCATTGAGCTGGAGGCCTGGGACCGCACCAAGAATTATGACCGCACCGGCCTGGAAAGCAACACCTATGATATCCTTGGCGTTAAGGTGCCCAGTATGCTGATCCCCGTTATGCCCGGCCGTAACCTGGCCGTTATCCTGGAAACTGCAGCAATCAACAACCGCCAGAAAGAGATGGGTTATAACGCGGCGCAGGAACTGCTCAACCGCCTTGGCTTGCAGAACGATGTAAGCGGGTTCTGAGCCTGACTGTAAATTATCATTTTATCACTAGAAACGGAAGTACCATCTGTATGCAGATCATTGCGGATCTTCACACCCATACTTTAAGCGCTACCCATGCATTTAATACCTTAGATGAAATGGCTGCCAAAGCCGCCGCCCTCGGCTATGCGGCGCTGGCCATTACCGACCACGGCCCGGCTATGCCGGATGCCCCGCACATGTGGCATTTTGCCAACCAGACGGCTTTGCCGCTGGTACTGCACGGCGTTGCGATGATGTACGGCGCGGAGGCCAATGTGATGGATACAAACGGCGGGCTGGATTTTGCCCAAAGCCGTTTGCGGGCGCTGGATTGGGTTGTGGCATCCATCCACAGCCCCTGCATCCCCGGTCTGCTGACCGAAAAAGAAGCCACCCGCCTGTGGCTGGCTGTGGCCGAAAACCCTTATGTGGATTGCATCGGCCATTCCGAGCAGCAGAATTACCGCTATGACTATGACCTTGTAACCAAAGCGTTTGCCAAAAACCATAAGGTTGTGGAGCTCAACGGCAATTCCGTCAATGTGCGGCGGGATGGTATCCCCAACATGAAGCTGCTGCTGGCCGCCTGCCTGAAAAACGGCTGCCATATTGCGCTGGATACCGACGCCCATAGCACCACCCAGCTGCAAGGCAACATGCCCCCGCTGCTGGCGATGCTGGAAGAAATGCAGTTCCCGCAGGAACTTGTGGTAAACGCCACGCGGCAGAACCTTGTAAATGAGTTAAAACTGCACGGCCGCATCTGTGCAGAATATATAGGAGGAGAAATCTTATGAAATACACCATTGGTATCGATCTTGGCGGCACTACCATGACGGCAGGCCTTGTTGACGAAGCTTACAACATTGTGGGCAAAATTACCCGCCCGACCCGCCTGCCGCGTCCGGCGCAGGACCTGGAGCGGGCACTGGCAGATTTGTGCCGTGCTGTTGCCAAAGACTGCAAGATTGATTTTGCGGATGTCAGCTATGTGGGCATCGGTACCCCGGGCAGTGTGAATTTTACCACCGGCTTTGTGGGCTATAACACCAACTTCGGCTACTATGACTGGAACCTGGGGCCTGACCTGGAAGCTCTGCTCGGCTGCAAGGTCTATGTGGAAAACGATGCCAACGCAGCAGCATTTGGCGAATACATCGCAGGCGGCGCAAAGGGCTTCAAGGATGCCGTTGTTATCACGCTGGGTACCGGTATTGGCAGCGGCATTATCCTGGGCGGCAAGATTCTGCGCGGATTCAACTTTGCTGCTGGCGAGATGGGCCATACCGTGATTGTAAAGGGTGGACGCAAGTGCAACTGCGGCCGTTACGGCTGCTGGGAACGTTATGCTTCCTCCCGCGCTCTTTCGGAGGATGCCCGCGAAGCGATGACCCGGCACCCCGAGAGCATGATGTGGAAACTGGCGGGGGATATTGACCATGTGAACGCAAAAATCCCCTTTGACGCCATGGAGGCCGGGGATGCAACCGCCAAGGCTGTTGTGGAGAATTGGATCGAATATGTTGCCTGCGGCATTTCCAACGTGGTGAATACCTTTGAGCCGGAAGCCATCTGCATTGGCGGCGGTGTTTCCAATCAGGGAGAAACCCTGCTGGCACCCATCCGCAAGTATGTGGAGGAAGAAACCAAAAACATTACCACCGGCAAAATGCCCGCTATTCGTGCCTGTGTGCTGACCAACGATGCCGGCGTGATCGGCGCGGCAGCCCTGGCAAATTCTATCTGAGCCGTTTGTGAGGTTTGCTTATGAACGAGCAATTTCTTGCAGCTTTGCAGGCAGAAAACCTGCCTGTCAGCCTTGATGAATCCCTGGGGCGGCATACAACGTTCCGCATTGGCGGCAATGCAGACTTTTTTTGTGTGCCCGCCACGGTAACGCAGCTGACCCGTATTCTGGAACTGTGCCGCCAATATCAAGTCCGCACCTATCTGCTGGGCAACGGTTCCAACACGCTGTTTTCGGATGCAGGGTTCGGCGGGGCGGTTATCTGCCTGACGGGGCTCAACTCCCGCTTTTCCATGCAGGCCCAGCCGGATGGCAGCACCAAGGTGCTGGCCCCGGCTGGCATGATGCTTTCCGCTCTTTGCAACACCGTCCAGAAGGAAAGCCTGGCCGGGCTGGAATTTGCCTTCGGCATTCCCGGCACGGTGGGCGGGGCTGTGTATATGAACGCGGGCGCTTACGGCGGAGAAATAAAGGACGTGCTGACAGCCGTTACGTTCTTGGACGAAAACCTGCATCTGCAAACCCTGCCTGTGCAGGAACTGCAGCTGGGTTATCGCACCAGCATTTTTGAGCGGTGCTCCTGGTGCATCCTGGAAGCGGAATTTACCCTGCACCCCGGTGATGCACAGGAGATCCATACCGCCATGCAGGAATATATGCGCCGCCGCAAAGAAAAGCAGCCGCTGGAATACCCGTCCGCCGGCAGTACCTTCAAGCGCCCTGTGGGCCAGTTTGCCGGCAAGCTAATCGAGGACTGCGGCCTGCGCGGTTTCCGCGTGGGCGGGGCAGCCATCAGTGAAAAGCACTGCGGCTTTGTGGTCAACCTGGGTAATGCCACCTGCGCGGATGTTGTCAGCCTGACGGAGCAGGTGCGGCAGATCGTGCTGGAAAAAACCGGCTGCACCCTGGAACGCGAGATCCGCGTGGTGGAATAACCATGCCACATCTTGATGCCTGCCAGGCAAGGAACGGTATTCCGCCCCGCTGAATGAGAGAGGAACAACAGGATGAACTTTTTGATCGTAACCGGCCTTTCCGGCGCAGGCAAGTCCATGGCGGTCAACGCGCTGGAAGATATCGGATTTTTCTGCATTGATAATATCCCGGCGGGCCTTTTGCCCCGTATCCTGGACTTTGCCCAGCAGGGCGAAAACCAGCTCAGCCGCGTTGCGGTCGTGATGGACATCCGCGGCCTGCATTCTGTTCAGGAAACCAATGAGGCACTGGAAGCGCTGGACGAAAAGAAAATGCCTTATGACATCCTGTTCCTGGATGCCAGCGATGCCGCCATCCGCCGCCGCTATAAAGAAACCCGCCGTGTGCATCCCATGACCATCAGCGAGGGGATCCCGGTCAGTGAGGCAATCACCAAAGAACGGCAGATATTGCAGCCCCTGCGGGAACGTGCAAAATATGTGATCGATACTTCTTTGCTTTCTACCGCACAAAACCGGGAACGTGTTTCCAGCCTGTTTTTGCAAAAAGGTCAGTGTGCCATGTCTATCAACGTGGTTTCCTTTGGTTTCAAATACGGTCTTCCGCAGGAAGCGGACATCGTGTTTGATGTGCGCTGCCTGCCCAACCCGTTCTATGTGCCAGAGCTGAAAGAAAAGACTGGCCTGGACCAGGAAGTGGTGGACTATGTGATGAAGTTCCCTGAATCGCAGGAGCTGCTGCGCCGGATAGAGAGCTTTCTGGAATATGCGCTGCCGCTGTATGTTAAGGAGGGCAAAAGCCAGCTGATGATCGCCATTGGCTGCACCGGCGGCAAGCACCGTTCTATCACTTTTGCCCGCAAGATCGGGGAGTACTGCACAAAGCTTGGTTACCAGCCCAGCGTGCAGCACCGCGATGCCCGCCGCACGGCCTGATACATCCCAAATCTCCCGATAAAGAGAGTGTGAACACCAAACGTGAGTTTTTCCCAAGACGTTAAAAACGAGATACTGCACCGCAAAATCGTGCGTAGCTGCTGTGTTACCGCAGCAGCTTACGCGGTTGCCTGCTTTGGCAAGTATTTTGATGACCGCGGCGTGGTTTTGCAGACCGAAAACGAGGGCATTGCCCAGCTGGCACAAAAGCTGTATGCCCGCTGCGGCATTACCGGTACCGTAATTTCCAAGGAGCGCGGCACCGGCCTGATTTATGAGTTCAGCGTAAAAGATCCCGAACAGGTACAAAAAATGCTGAACCTGTTCGGCCACACCGGCCGCGAAACCACCCTGCGCATCCGGCCGGACTGCTTCAAATGCCAGAAATGCGGATCATTTTTCATTTCCACTGCATTTTTATGCTGCGGTACGGCAACCGACCCGGAAAAGGAATATAACATTGAGTTCCTTTCGCCCCGGCACTCGCTTTCGCAGCAGCTTGAGGGCATTCTGGCCCAGTATGAGTTCAATCCCCACCGCGCCGTGCGCAAGGGGGCCAACACCGTATATGTCAAATCCAGCGACCATCTGGAAGATCTGCTGACCTTTATGGGCGCGGGCAACGCCGCCATGCGCATCATGGAACAGCGCATGTATAACGATATGCGCAATAAAACCAACCGCCTTTCCAACTGCGAAACCGCCAACATGGGCAAAACCGTACAGGCAGCCGTGCAGGTGCGCCTTGCGATTGAGATGCTGGAAGAGGCCGGCGCGCTGGAAACCCTGCCCAAACCATTGCAGCAGGCAGCCCGCCTGCGGATGCAGTACCCCGAAATGCCGCTTGCCAAATTGGCCGAAAAGTTTGACCCGCCTGTCAGCAAAGCAGGGCTTTCCCACCGGTTCAAGCGGATCCAGGAAGCTGCCGCTCGCCTGAACGCCGCTGCATCAGCACAGCCGGAAGAGCAGGAAAATCTTAAAGAGCCGGAACCAGCAGGACAGGACATCGCACCATCTCCGCAATAAACCACGCAAAGCCGCTGCGTAACTGCTGCGGCTTTTCCGCATTTTACCACAGCAGCAAAGGGATACATTATGCCAGAAACCACGCCACACCAACCGCAAAGACAGTTCACCCACCTGCACCTGCATACTGAGTACAGCCTGCTGGATGGCGCCTGCCGTATTGACCGCCTGTTTGACTATATCAAACAGCTGGGCCAGACCGCCGTTGCCATTACCGACCACGGCGTTATGTACGGCTGCGTTGCCTTTTATGATGCAGCCAAAGCCGCAGGCATCAAGCCGATCATTGGCTGTGAGGTGTATGTTGCCACCCGCACCCGCTTTGATAAGGTCAACCGCATTGACGGCAACAACCACCTGATCCTGCTCTGCAAAAATGAAACTGGGTATAAAAACCTGATCAAAATGGTATCCGCCGGTTTTTTGGAGGGCTTTTATTCCAAGCCGCGCATTGACCATGACCTGCTGGAGCAGTACCACGAAGGCCTGATCTGCCTTTCCGCCTGCCTTGCCGGTGAGGTCCCTCAGGCGATTCTGGCAGGGGACTATGAGCGCGCCAAGCAGATTGCTCTTTACTATAACGATCTGTTCGGCCAGGGCAACTATTATATTGAGCTGCAGGACCACGGCCTGGAAGAAGACACTACCGTTCTGCCGCAGCTTATCCGCCTTTCGCGGGAGACAGGCATCCCCATGGTTGCCACCAACGACTCCCACTACATCACCCGCGAGGACGCCAAGATGCAGAGCATTCTGCTGTGCATCCAGACCGGCAAAACCGTCAACGATGTGGACCGCATGGAGTTTCAGACCGAGGAATTCTATGTAAAAAGCACCGATGAAATGTATGACCTGTTCTCCATGGTGCCGGAAGCCTGCGAGAACACCAACAAAATTGCAGAACAGTGCAACTTTGACTTTGTGTTTGGCGATACCAAGCTCCCGTATTTCAAAGCTCCGGACGGCATGGAAAACCAGGAATACTTTGAAAAGCTCTGTTATGAGGGCTTGGAACGCCGCTACCCCGGCAAGGTAACGGATGCCTTGCGTGAACGCCTGGAATACGAGATTGGCGTGGTTAAAAAGATGGGGTACACCAACTATTACCTCATCGTGTATGACTTTATCAATTACGCCAAAAGCCGCGATATCCCGGTCGGCCCCGGCCGCGGCTCCGGTGCGGGCAGCCTGGCGGCCTATTGTGTCGGTATTACGGACATTGACCCCATCCGCTACAGTTTGATTTTTGAACGCTTCCTGAACCCGGAACGTGTCTCTATGCCGGACTTTGACGTTGACTTTTGTTACGAGCGCCGCCAGGAAGTGATTGATTACGTCAACCGCAAGTATGGCCGTGACCATGTGGCACAGATCGTGACCTTTGGAACTATGGCCGCCCGTGCCGCCGTGCGCGATGTCGGCCGCGTGATGGGTATGCCGTACCAGGACGTGGATAAGGTGGCCAAGCTGATTCCTACTGAACTGAAAATGACGCTGAACCATGCGCTGGAGGTTTCGCCGGACCTGAAAGCAATGTATGACGCTGAACCCCAGGTGCATGAGCTGATCGATACCTCGCTGAAAGTGGAGGGCATGCCGCGTCACGCTTCCACTCATGCGGCGGGCGTTGTGATTACCCGCGAACCGGCTACCGAGTATGTGCCGCTTTCCACCAACGATGGTCTGCCGGTTACCCAGTTCAACATGGTGGAAATTGAGCGTCTTGGCCTGCTCAAGATGGACTTCCTTGGCCTGCGCACCCTGACCGTTATCCATGATACCGAAGCCGCCGTGCGCCTGCATGAACCGGATTTCCGCATTGCCAATCTGGATTATGACGATGCCGCTACTTATGCTATGCTGGAACGGGGCGAAACAGAGGGCATCTTCCAGCTTGAATCTACTGGTATGACCCAGGTGCTGGTCAGTATGCACCCCCGCAGCCTTGAAGACGTCATCGCCCTCATCTCGCTGTACCGCCCCGGCCCCATGGATTCTATCCCAACCTATCTGCGCAACCGCAGGGAGCCGGATAAAGTCACCTATAAAACACCCCAGCTGGCCCATATCCTGGATGTTACCAACGGCTGTATCGTTTATCAGGAACAGGTCATGCAGATCTGCCGCGAGCTGGCAGGCTTCAGCTTTGGCCAGGCTGATAACGTGCGCCGTGCCATGAGCAAAAAGAAGCATAAAGTCATGGAAGCCGAGCGAGAGCACTTTGTGCATGGCTGTACTGAGCCGGGCAAAGAGTGCGCCGGGTGTGTGAAGAACGGGATCCCGGAAACCGTGGCCAATGAGATCTATGACGATATGGTCAGTTTTGCTTCTTATGCGTTCAACAAATCTCATGCGGCCTGCTATGCCTATGTGGCATTCCAGACAGCCTATCTCAAGTGCCATTACCCGCGCGAGTTCATGGCTGCGCTGTTGACCAGCGTACTGGACAGCACCGCCAAGGTGATTGAATATTCGTCCGAATGCCAGCGCCTTGGCATCAAGGTTTTGCCGCCGGATATCAATGTATCCCGCGGCGGCTTTACGGTGGACGGGCAGAGCATCCGCTTTGGCCTGAACGCCGTCAAAAGCGTTGGCCGCGATTTGATTGAAGCGGTCATCAAAGAGCGCGAAAGCCGCCCATTCCGCAGCCTGTACGATTTCTGCAAGCGGATGCGCAGCAACATGCTTAACCGCCGTGCGCTGGAAAACCTGATCAAAGCCGGTGCCTTTGATACCCTGGAACCCAGCCGCCACGGCATGATGGAAAGCGTGGAAACGGTACTGCGCATTGTTGAAAACGATGCCCGCCAGAATCTGGATGGCCAGCTGGATTTGTTCAGCGCCATGGCCGGTGCCGAGGAAGCCCCCCAGAACGATGATTATCAGGTGCCCAACCTGCGTGAGTATGATTCCGGCGAGCTGCTGAAAATGGAAAAAGAGGTCTCGGGCCTGTACCTGTCCGGCCACCCGTTGGATGCGTACCGGGAAAAGATCGAAAAAATCTCCACCTGTACCATCGCTCAGCTGCAGGGAGAGAATGCCAGGGATTTTGATAACCAGACGGTTACCCTGGTATGTACCGTGGTCAAAAACAAGATCATGACCACAAAGTCCAATACGTTGATGGCCTTTACTACCATTGAAGATCTGACCGGCACAATGGAGCTGTTGGTGTTCCCCCGCGTGCTGACCAGCTGCCGTGCGTATTTGCAGGAGAACGCCGTTGTTGTCACCACTGGCCGCGCTTCCGTTAAAGAGGATGAAGGCACCCGCCTGATCGTGGAAAGCGTACTGCCGGTCGATGGTTATGATCCATCCCAAAGCTTTGGCCAGAACCGTTCCCAGCGCATCAGCGCGGCAGCGGGGGATACGGCTGCCCAAAGCATATGGCTGCTGGTGCCCTCGCGGGAATGCGCCCAGATGCACAAGGTGGAAAACCTGCTGCAAAATATTTTTGACGGCCCTACACCCGTATATTTCAAATTTGAAGATTCCGGCCAGCGGGTGCGTGCGCCGCAAAGTATGTGGGCCATGGATCACCCGCTGCTGCGCCAGGAGCTGGAACGCATCCTGGGTGCTGACCATGTAAAGTTCACAACGGCACAAGCGGCAAAATAAATCCATGTACTTTGCACGTTTTATCCATAAAATTGGGCCGCTGGTATGGTATAATAGCAGGCAGGGGAGTATGTTAAAAAATAGGCAGGTTGCCCGGTGGTACGCCGGAAAATGCCTGCCGGGGAAAACCAGTTCTGCGTTTTCTTCATTGGGCCGCTCTGCGCGGCTCAACTATAACAGGAGGACATTTTTATGGCTAAGGAAATCAAAACCATCGGTGTACTGACCAGCGGCGGCGACGCCCCCGGCATGAATGCAGCGGTACGCGCCATTGTCCGCGCAGGCATCTCCAAGGGCTACCGCATGATGGGCATTCAGCGCGGTTATAACGGCCTGATCAACGGCGAATGCTACGAAATGAACGTCCGCAGCGTGTCGGAGATCATCCACCGCGGCGGTACGATTCTGTATACTGCCCGCTGCCTGGAGTTCAAAACCAAGGAAGGCCAGGCCAAAGGCCTTGCACGCTGTAAGGAACTTGGCATTGATGCCCTCGTGGTCATCGGCGGCGACGGTTCTTTCATGGGCGCCCGCGCATTGGCGAACCAGGGCATTCCCTGCGTTGGCATTCCCGGCACCATTGATAACGATATTGCCTGCAGCGAGTATACCATTGGCTATGATACAGCCATGAATACCGCGGTAGAAGCCATTGATAAATTGCGTGATACCACCCAGAGCCATGACCGCTGCAGTGTTGTTGAGGTTATGGGCCACCATGCAGGCTATATTGCGCTGAATGTCGGCATTGCTACCGGTGCTTTGGCTGTGCTGCTGCCGGAGCGTCCGTTCGACTTTGAGCGTGACATTCTCCAGCGTATGCGCCAGACCCAGGTTACCGGCAAAAAGCACTTCATCATCATTGTGTCGGAAGGCGTTACCGATGCCCAGACCCTGGCCAACCAGATCCAGGCTGCAACAGGTGTTGATTCGCGTGCAACTGTTCTGGGCCACATCCAGCGCGGCGGTTCACCTACCGTGCGTGACCGTGTGAATGCCTCCCTGATGGGTTACCATGCAGTGGACCTGCTGGATAAGGGCATTTATAACCGCGTGGTTGCCCTGTCCGGCGGTAAGATCGTGGACTATGATGTCAACGTGGCGTTGTCGATGCACAAATACCTTGACCCGATGGAGATCGAAGTGGCACAGGCGATTTCCATCTGATGCGGTAAGTCCGTGCGGCCCTGTATATGGGCCGCATTTTTTTGTAAAGGTGCATATTTTGCGCCGTGCAGGCAAGAATTTTCGCATAATGAAAAAAAGTTCTTGCATTTTGCTGCACCTTGTGCTACTATACTATAGCAATACACACGCATTGCGTTGTTTTTTTGTGCCTTTTTTGCCGTAACACGTAAAAAGGTTAGAAAACAAGTACGCGATGCGGAGGGTAAAAAACTAAATTTTGGAGGAAATTAACTATGGCAGTCGTATCTATGAAACAGCTTCTCGAAGCCGGCGTGCATTTCGGTCATCAGACCCGCCGCTGGAACCCCAAGATGGCAAAGTACATCTTCACCGAGCGCAACGGCATCTACATCATTGACCTGCAGAAGACCGTAAAGAAACTCGATGAGGCTTACAACTTTGTCCGCGATGTTGCTGCTGACGGCGGCGAGATCCTGTTTGTTGGCACCAAGAAGCAGGCTCAGGAGTCCATCCGTGACGAGGCTACCCGCTGCGGCATGCACTATGTCAACGCTCGTTGGCTGGGCGGCATGATGACCAACTTCCGCACCATCCGTAAGCGCATCGACCGTATGGAGCAGCTGAAGACCATGCAGGAAGACGGCACTTTCGACCTGCTGCCGAAGAAGGAAGTTGTTAAGCTGGAGCTGGAGATGGCTAAGCTGGACAAGTACCTGGGCGGCGTTAAGAACATGAAGACCCTGCCGAAGGCTATGTTCATTGTTGACCCGCACAAGGAGCGCATCGCTGTTTCCGAAGCTCGCAAGCTGAACATCCCCATTGTTGCTATCGTTGATACCAACTGCGATCCCGATGAGATCGACTACGTCATCCCCGGCAACGACGACGCTATCCGCGCTGTCAAGCTGATCTCCGGTGCTATGGCCAGCGCTGTGCTGGAGGGCAAGCAGGGCGTTCAGGACGCTCCCGCCGCCGAGACCAAAGAGGATTGATTTACTCCCTACAATTCAGAAAGGACATTGAGCACTATGGCTATTTCTGCAAAAGACGTTATGGAGCTGCGTAAGCAGACCGACTGCGGCATGATGGAGTGCAAGAAGGCACTGACCCAGGCTGACGGCGACTTCGAGAAGGCTATCGAGATCCTGCGCGAGCAGGGCCTGGCTGCAGCCAACAAGAAGGCTGGCCGCATCGCTGCCGAGGGCATGGTCTATGCCGTTTCCTTCGACAACTGCGCTGTTGTCGTTGAGGTCAACGCCGAGACCGACTTCGTCGCCAAGAACGACAAGTTTGTTGACTTCACCAAGAGCCTGGCCAAGGTCGTTGCTGACGAGAACCCCGCCGATGTTGAGGCCCTGATGGCCTGCAAGATGGGCGACGGCACGGTTGACGATGCCCTGAAGGCTCTGATCCTCGTCATCAAGGAGAACATCAAGGTTCGCCGCTTTGCCCGCTATGAGGGCCACTGCGCTGCCTACGTCCATGGCGGCGGCACCCACGGCGTCATCGTCAAGTTCGAGACCTCTGACGACGTCGCTGCCAAGCCCGAGTTCGCTGCCTTCGGCAAGGACATCGCCATGCAGGTCGCTGCTGCTAACCCCAGCTACCTGAACGAGTCCGACGTGCCCGAGGACGTTCTGGCCAAGGAGAAGGAGATCGTTCTGGCTCAGATGGCCAACGATCCCAAGACTGCCAACAAGCCCGACGCTATCAAGGAGAAGATGGCCATCGGCAAGCTGGGCAAGTTCTACAAGGAAGCCTGCCTGGTCGACCAGGCCTTCATCAAGGACGGCGGCATGGACGTCAAGAAGTACGTTGCCGACACCGCGAAGGCTCTGGGCGGCGACATCAAGATCGCTGCCTTCACCCACTTCACCAAGGGCGAGGGCCTGGAGAAGCGCAACGAGGACTTCGCTGCTGAAGTTGCTGCTGCCATCAAGGGCTGATGTAACCACATAAGGCATTGACCGCCTGCGCACCGCGCAGGCGGTTTTTGCTTGGTGAGACGTATGAAAAATCTGAACAGACAGTCATGGCCCGCGCTCGCCGCGCAGAATGCTGCTTATCTGGCTTCTCTGGGCAAGTGATCTTTGCTTCTGAACATCTGAAATAAAAATTCCCGGGCCACTTTCACGGCCCGGGAATTTTTTGTGCCATACGTAAAATCAGAGAAAAGCTTACTGCTCACGGAACGTCAGCTGGTCGTCGGTCATCGTATCGACGATGGCCAGGCTGGCCAGCTTGTAGCCGGCAGCGCGCAGCTCGGCGCCGCCCGGCTGGAAGCCCTTCTCAATGCAGATGCCGATGCCGCCGACGGTCGCACCTGCCTGCGCGCAGACATCCAGCAGACCCTTCATGGCCTTGCCGTTGGCGAGGAAGTCGTCCAGAATCAGCACCTTGTCAGAGGGGGAGAGAAACTTCTTGGACAGCGTGATGTCATAATCGCGGCCATAGGTGTAGGAATGGACGGTGGAGGTGTAGACCTCGCCGTCAATGTTCTTGCTCTTGGCCTTCTTGGCAAAGACGACAGGCACGTTGAAATGCCGCGCGGTCATGCAGGCGATGGCGATGCCGGATGCCTCGATGGTCAGAATCTTGTTGATGCCGTCGTCCTTGAAGATGCGGTAGAACTCCTCGCCGACCTTGTCCAGCAGGTCTACGTCCAGCTGGTGGTTCAGAAAGCAGTCGACCTTCAGGACATTGCCGGGACGAACCTGGCCTTCCTGCATAATACGTTCCTCCAAAAGTTTCATCTGCGATGATGCCCCTTTCACAAACTCAGTTTCACTCTATTATGACAAATTATGGCGGATTTTGCAAGCCCTTTATCCCAAAAAGTCTTACTAAAAGGTCAATAGGTAAAGTTGATAATATTTTGTAACCAAAATTTGTGAAACTTTCCCATAAAGCAGTCAAAAAGCATAGAAAACGCTGTTGATTTGGTTCATTGCATTTTTGTAAACAAAAGCTTATAATTTAGTCAATGAAGCGGCACGGGGTTGTGCGAACCCGTTATGTGCCGTTGCTTTATTTCTAGGAGGGAACACTATTATGAAAAAACTCGTTAGCTCTGTGCTGGCGGCTTCCATGGTCCTGAGCCTGGCCGCCTGCGGATCTTCCGCATCGACCGATACGGCATCCTCCTCTGAGGCTGCCTCCACCTCCACCGCTGCCACTACCGAGGCAGCAGGTGAGGGCTCCGGCGCTTATACCGGCACCCCCATCAAGATCGGCGGCATTGGCCCTGTTACCGGCGGCGCCGCCATCTACGGTCAGGCCGTTAAGAACGCCGAGGAACTGGCCGTCAAGGAGATCAACGCCGCCAACGGCAGCGATGTCTTTGAGTGGAAGTTCGAGGACGATGAGCATGACGCCGAGAAGAGCGTCAACGCCTACAACACCCTGAAGGACTGGGGCCTGCAGGTTCTGGCCGGCCCTGTCACCACCACCCCGTCCATTGCCGTTGCCGCCGAGACCGCCAATGACAACCTGTTTATGATGACGCCTTCCGCTTCTGCGCCCGCTGTCATCGAGAGCGGCGACAATGTGTTCCAGATCTGCTTTACCGACCCCAACCAGGGCGTTGCCTCCGCAGATTATATCGCAGAAAACAAGCTCGGCACCAAGGTCGGCATCATCTATGACTCCTCTGACGCCTACTCCTCCGGTATCTACGAGAAGTTCAAGGCTGAGGCTGCTGCCAAGAACCTCGAGATCGTTGCCGCAGAGGCTTTCACCGCTGACAACAAGTCTGACCTGTCCACGCAGGTTGCCAAGTGTCAGCAGGCCGGTGCTGATCTCGTATTCCTGCCCATCTACTATCAGGAGGCTTCTCAGATCCTGATTGCCGCCAACAAGAGCGGCTATGCGCCTGTCTTCTTCGGCTGCGACGGTATGGACGGCATCCTGACCATTGAGGGCTTTGACACCTCTCTGGCCGAGGGTCTGATGCTCCTGACCCCGTTCGCTGCGGACGCCCAGGATGAAAAGACCCAGGCATTCGTCTCTGCTTATAAGGAAGCCTACGGCGATACCCCGAACCAGTTCGCTGCCGATGCTTACGATGTCGTCTACGCTATCTATCAGGCTGCGGTTGCCGGCGGCATCAACGGCGACATGGATGCCTCTGACGTCTGCGATGCTCTCAAGGCTCAGTTCACCAGCATGACCTTTGACGGTCTGACCGGCGATGGCATGACCTGGGATGCCTCCGGTGCGGTTTCCAAGGCTCCTAAGGCTGTTGTCATCAAGGACGGCGCTTACGCTGCTATGTAACTCCGGTACGGCGCACGTAAACTGAATTTTCCGTTGCCAATGGGGGCTGCCGGACATAGGGTTCGGCAGCCCTTTTTGGTTTGGTAGAAGCAGGTCTCGACAAATACACTTGTTTTTTGCAGAAATACAGGATAACCCATTGTTTTGCCCGCAGATTTGTGCTACTATGGATTCATATTTTCCTGCTTACCTGCGGCATAACGATCAGCAGGGGAAAAGTTAGAGTGAGGTGTATTCCGCAATGCAATTTTTATCCTACCTGATCAACGGTATCAGTCTGGGCAGCGTTTACGCGCTGATCGCCCTGGGCTATACGATGGTCTACGGCATTGCCAAGATGTTGAACTTCGCCCACGGCGACGTTATCATGATTGGCAGCTATGTTGTGTTCTTTGCCTTTGGCTCTGCGGGTATGAACCCCGTGCTGGCCATTGTCCTTTCGATGGTCGTCTGCACCGTTCTGGGCGTTACGATCGAGCGCGTCGCCTACCGCCCGCTGCGTGAGGCCCCGTCTCTGGCCGTCCTGATTACGGCCATCGGCGTCAGCTACCTTTTGCAGCAGGTGGCCCAGCTGGCTTGGACGTCCAACCCCAAGAGCTTTACCTCTGTTGTCTCCGGGCTCAAGCCCATCAGTCTGTTCGGCGGGCAGCTGACCATCTCAGCAGAGACCGTCGTGACCATCATTGCCTGCATTGTCATCATGGTCGTGCTGATCTGGTTCGTCAATAACACCCCCGCAGGCCACGCCATGCTGGCTGTGTCGGAGGACCGCGGCGCCGCCCAGCTGATGGGCGTCAACGTCAACGCGACGATCTCGCTGACCTTTGCTATCGGCTCTGCGCTGGCCGCTGTGGCCGGTGCGCTGCTCTGCTCGTCCTATCCGACCCTGCAGCCCACCACCGGCGCCATGCCCGGCATCAAGGCGTTCGTGGCCGCGGTCTTTGGCGGCATTGGCTCTATCCCGGGTGCGTTCCTCGGCGGTATCCTGCTGGGCATCATCGAGAACCTGAGCAAGGCCTACATTTCGACCCAGCTGTCTGACGCTATCGTATTTCTTGTCCTGGTCGTGGTGCTCATTGTCAAGCCCACCGGCCTGCTGGGCAAGAAGGTCAACGTGAAGGTTTGAGGTGGCTGCTATGTTGAAAAATATGAAAAAGTCCACCAAAAGCAACGTCATTACGCTGGGCATTGTCGTCGGCTTCTATGTCCTGATTCAAATTCTGAGTGCCGCCGGTGCGCTGACAAACTCCTTCTCCGGCCAGCTCGTGCCCATCTGCGCCTATGTCATTATGGCGGTCTCGCTGAACCTGACCGTCGGTATGCTGGGTGAGCTGAGCCTCGGCCACGCAGGCTTCATGAGCGTCGGCGCGTTCTCCGGCACGCTCGTCTATGTCGTCATGTCCGAAAACGCCCCGCAGCCCCTTGCACTGCTGCTGGCCTTCGTGGTCGGCGGCGCGGTGGCAGGTCTGTTCGGCGTGCTCGTCGGCATCCCTGTTCTGCGTCTGTCCGGCGACTACCTGGCCATCGTCACGCTGGCTTTTGGTGAGATCGTCAAGAACGTTATGAACGCCTGTTATCTGGGCGTGGATTCCCACGGCCTGCACTTCTCACTGAAGGATTCCGCCTCCCTGAATCTGGAGGCAGACGGCAAGGTGCTGATCAACGGCGCTATGGGCATCACCGGCATCAAGAAGGCGTCCACCTTCACCATCGGCATCGTGCTGGTCATTATTACGCTGCTGGTCATTCTGAACCTCGTCAACTCCCGCGCAGGCCGCGCCATCAAGGCCATCCGTGATAACGAGATCGCCGCGCGCTCCGTCGGCATCCCCATCACGAAGTACAAGCTCATGGCGTTTGTGACCTCCGCCGTCTTTGCGGGCGTTGCAGGCGTGCTCTACGCGCTGAACTACTCCTCGCTGGTCGCGAAGAAGTTCGACTACAACACCTCGATTTTAATTCTGGTGTTCGTTGTTCTGGGCGGCATCGGCAACCTGCGCGGCTCGGTCATCGCCGCCGCCGTGCTGACCGTTCTGCCTGAGCTGCTGCGCAGCATGAACGACTACCGTATGCTGATCTACGCCATCGTGCTGATCGTGGTCATGATTTTCAACCAGAGCCCCGAAATGATTGCCCTGCGCAAGCGCCTGACCGCGCGCTTCCGCAAGGAGGATGCCGAGGGCAAGGGTGCCAAAGACAAAGAGAAAAAGGGGGTGGCGTAAATGGCACTGCTGGAGGTCAGTAACCTGGGTATTGCGTTCGGCGGCCTGCAGGCCGTTGCGCAGCTCGATCTTTCCATTGAAAAGGGTCATCTGTACGGCCTGATCGGCCCCAACGGCGCGGGCAAGACGACGGTCTTTAACATGCTGACCGGCGTCTATAAGCCCACCGAGGGCAACATCATTCTGGACGGCAAGGACATTACCGGCCAAAACCCCGAGCTTATCAGCAAGTCCGGTATTGCACGTACCTTCCAGAATATCCGCCTGTTCAATGATATGACGGTGCTGGATAACGTCAAGGTCGGTCTGCACAACCAGATCAGGTACAATATGTGGACCGGCATCCTGCGTCTGCCTGCTTACAAGGAAAAAGAACACGAGATGAACCGCGAGGCCATGAAGCTGCTCAAAATCTTTGACCTGGACAAGGAGGCCGACTACAAGGCCAGCCAGCTGCCCTACGGCAAGCAGCGCAAGCTGGAAATTGCCCGCGCACTGGCCACGAACCCGAAGCTGCTGCTGCTGGACGAGCCCGCCGCTGGTATGAACCCCAACGAGACCGAGGAACTGATGCACACCATCCACAGCGTGCGCGACCAGTTCGGCGTCGCCATCCTGCTCATCGAGCACGATATGAACTTTGTCATGGGCATCTGCGAGGAAATCACCGTGCTGGACTATGGCCGTGTGATTGCCCGCGGCGACGGCAAAGCCATCCGCAACAACCCGAAGGTCATTGCGGCATATCTGGGAGGTGACTGACGATGGGCGAGATGCTTTCTGTCAAAAATATCAATGTTTACTATGGCTCGATCCACGCCATCAAGGACGTTTCGTTCCATGTCAATGAGGGCGAGATCGTCACCCTGATCGGTGCGAACGGCGCGGGCAAGACCACGACGATGCACGCGATCTCCGGTCTGCTGAAGCTGCAGAGCGGCGAGATCGACTACTGCGGCCAGACCATCAGCAAGATGGAGGCGCACAAGATCATCCGCCTGGGCCTGGCGCAGGTGCCGGAGGGGCGCCGCGTGTTCAGCGGCCTGACCGTGCAGCAGAATCTGCAGATGGGCGCGTACACACGCCGCGACGGCAAGGAGGCCATCCAGAATGACTTCGATATGGTCTTTGACCTGCTGCCGCGTCTGAAGGAGCGCCGCAACCAGCCCGCCGGTACGCTCTCCGGCGGTGAGCAGCAGATGCTGGCCATGGGCCGCGCACTGATGTGCAAGCCCAAAATGCTGCTGCTGGACGAGCCGTCCATGGGCCTGTCCCCGCTGCTGGTCAAGGAAATCTTCAAGATTATCCGCCAGGTCAACCGCAACGGCGTGACCGTGCTGCTGGTGGAACAGAACGCAAAGATGGCCTTGGAGATCGCCAACCGCGCTTATGTTCTGGAGACCGGCACGATCAAGATGGAGGGCGAGGCCACCGAGCTCGCCAACAACATCGAGGTCCGCAAGGCCTATCTGGGCTGCGAATAAGTGCATACTAAAAAATCCTGTGTCCGCAAAAGGGCACAGGATTTTTTGCTATAATGCCTCCCTTGTAGGGGCGAGCATTGCTCGCCCGCAGGAAAGCCGCCCACACACGTAGGGGCGGATTGCATATCCGCCCGGGCACATTGCGGCAGGAACTCAGTATTCCTTCCGCTTATAAATCCCCACGCATACCTTATAGCTCACAAAATACACCGCCAGCAGCCCCACAAACGCTGCAACCAGCCCCGTCAGCAGCACTTCGTCGGAGGTATTGAACAGTTGCATCAAATCGGGCGAGACGGAAGCGACCAGCCCAATACAACCGCCGAGCACACCGATGATCAGAAACAGCCAGCTGCGGGCCTTGACACTGTTGAACCGATAGGACAGCGGCAGCAAAAGCGCGACCAACAGCAGCGCCATGCTGCCGCAGGCCAGCAGGGCTGCCAGACACTCGAGGGGCGGTACCTTATACACAGTGTGCCAGAACAGCAGGGGCGGCAGCACATTGTTCAGCGACACGATCAGCACCGTACACACTGTGCCCAGCGCCAGCCCGCACAGCCCAAACAGGTATTTGCTGCCCACAAGCTGCGCGGGTGTTACGGGCAGCGTGCGGGCGTAGATGTCCCAATGGGAGTTCTCGTCAAACGAAATCGTGGAGGTGATCAGAATGGAAAATACAACGAGCAATGCATAGGCCATCCCGGTCTGCCCGGTCAGAATGCTGATGCCGCCGTAGAGGAACGCGATAAAAAATACAGTCTGTTTGTAGGAACTTGTCAGGGTGGCCCATTCTTTATACAAAAGCCCTTTCATTGTGCATCCCTCCCGCTGTAAAATCGCATAATATCATCGAGCCTTGCTGCGTCGCAGACGGCCTCCGGCAGAAGCTCCTGCACGGTGCGCCGTTCCCTGACCAGACTTTCACACCCATAGGCCCCGCGCCTGGTGAACACCACCAGCCCGGCGGGCAGGGAAGTCAGTACATCCTCGCCGCAGTGCAGCACGCCGTATTCCTGCAAAAGGTCATCCTTGTTCTCCTGAAACAGCAGCTGCCCGTTGTGCAGGTACGCGATGGAATCCGCAATCTGCTCAAGGTCCGCCGTGATGTGGCTGCTCATGACAATGCTGTGCCGCTCGTCCTGGATGAACTCCAAAAACAGGTCCAGCAGCTCACCGCGCACCACCGGGTCAAGACCGGCAGTGGCTTCGTCCAGCACCAGCAGCTCGGGGTCATGGGCCAGCGCCGCAGCCAGGCTCAGTTTTAACCGCATGCCGCGGCTGTACTCTTTGAGCTTCTTGCCCGCGTCCAGACAAAAGCGGCGCAGATAGGCGGAAAAGCTGTCCGCGTTCCACCGCGCACCGTACATTCCGGCCAGACTGCGCGCGACCTGCGCGGCGTTGAAGCTCCCGTAGAAAAAGGCATCCTCAAACACAACGCCAATCTTAGCGCGAGTGGCGGCATCGGCAGGGGAGCCGCCCAGCAGGTCAACCGTGCCGTCATCCGCCCGGTTGACGCCGCAGAGGATTTTCAAAAGCGTCGTCTTGCCTGCGCCGTTCTCGCCGATCAGCCCGACGATGCTGCCCGCGGGCACGGTCATATCAACCGGTCCAAGGGTAAAGTCTTTGTACTGCTTCGTGATGCCGCGTAAAGCGGCGGTGCTTGCTGCCATAGGTCAGCCCTCCCACAAAAGGCGCAGCGTCTCTGCAACCTCGTCATAGCCGATGCCGCCCAGCCGCGCAGCGTCCACCGCGCCCTGCAGGCAGTCCTCGACCTTTTTTAAATGCTCCTCGCGCAGCAGGGCGGGGTTCTGCTCGGCGACAAAGCTGCCCCGGCCCTGCTGGGTCAGGATAAAGCCGTCGCGCTCCAGATCCTCATACGCGCGCTTCGTTGTGATGACGCTGATGCGCAGCTCCCTGGCCAAAAGCCGGATGCTGGGCAGTGCGTCGCCGGGGCGCAGCGCGCCGGACAGGATCTGCTGCTTGATCTGCCGCGTGATCTGCGCGTAGATCGGCTCCTGCCCGGAGTTGGAAAGATAAATCTGCATTGTCAGAAGCTCCTTGTAGTCGAGCTGTACATATCCGATATTTACAGTATATACACACTATACACGGTTGTCAAGAGGAATGGCACAAAAAAATCCCCGTGCTCATGGAGAGCACAGGGGAAAAGGCTTGCTTACATCAGCCCTGCCGGGGGGCGGTCATCCTCGCTGCCGGGCTGGGTAAGGGCGTTCAGCAGCTTCGGGAAAATATCACTGCCGTGCGCAATAAAGTTGTTCTTGATCATCTCAGCGGTCAGCTTATCCGGCATGGCCAGCTCCATGCGGAACACATCACTGCCCATGTCGGCAATCGAGCAGACCACGCTGAACTGGCCGTCCTTCTCCTGCACAACGGCGCGGTTCGACGCGGCGCGGTGCCGCCAGCTGCGGATCTGCATGACGGCGCGGATCGCGCTCTCCCGCACGGTGCGGGGCAGGTCGTAGGCCAGTGTGTCCGCCACGGTGGTGCCGCGGCGTGTAATGGTATACCGCCCGTCCTCGTCCACGGTGACAAGCTGCTGCTTTTCGACCTCGGCCAGGGCGTCGGCAAACTCAAAATAATTGACAAGCTGTTCCTGCAAAAGCGCACCCTGCATCGTTTCGCGCTTTACGGGGCCTGCCACTTTGACAAGGTAGCAGAGCAACATACGGATCTGCGTGTCGTCTGTAAGGCCGCCCGGGCGCACCCCGGCGGTGAATGCCTCTGCCATCGTAACCACTTCCTCGACAAAATTTCATCTATCTCATATTATACACGCCGCGGCGGGCCGTGGCAAGATGGCAAAATCCAAAAGTGACAAAAATCGGACGCCAAAATCAAAATACCGTTTCGATTTGCTTGCGGCTCTGCGGTGTGGAGTAGGTCCACCGCTTGAGCCGCCCGCGGGTCACGAAATAGTGCGGCTCAAACCGCAGGGGCTGGCCCAAATTCTTGTTGACCACGACCAGCTTGATCTTCATTTTATCGGGCAGGATGTTCTTGATGTACACGCTCACGGCCTGCCCGGGGCGCAGTGTAGAGTCCGCCTCCGCCAGCCCTGCCAGGTTCGGTGCGATCTCAATAAAGACGCCGTATTCCTCGACGCTGCGCACAATTCCGACGACGGTCTCCCCGGCGGCAAAGCAGGCTGCGTTCTCGCTCCAGGTGCCCAGCAGCTCGCGCAGCGTCAGCACAATGCGCCCCTGCACGTCGCGGTTCTTGATGGCACACAAAAGCTGCTGGCCGACCTGCACCCGGTCCGCGGGCGAGGCAATGCGGCTGACCGACAGGCAGTCGATGGGCAGCAGCGCCGCAATGCCGCAGCCGATGTCGCAGAACGCACCGAAATTCTCAATGTGGGTCACGGTGCAGGGAATGACGCTGCCGGCCTCCAGCGTGTCAAGGTACTGTGCCCGGCAGCGGCGCTGTGCCTCGGCGCGGGAGAGCAGGTAGTATTCCTCGCCGTTATCGTCAAACTCGGTGCCCATGATGACAAAGCAGGTCGGGCGGCCCACCCGGGTCAGCACGGCAATGTCCTTGACGGTCTCGCCGGGCGCGGCGTCCACACAGTCCGCAAACGGCATGATGCCGCGCAGCCCGCCCAGCTCAAACCGCAGGCGGTGCCCTGTGTCGTAGGCCAGGGCTGTGCTTTGCAGCACCTCGCCGCTGGCCATGCAGCGGCTCAGCTCCTCGCGGCTCAGGTGGTTCGCATTGCGGCAAAGGCCTTCGGCTCGATATTCCAACATTTTCGGTTCCTCATTTCTTATAAGATTTGTGATTACTTACTAAACTTTTATGCGGGAGATTTGCAAAACAACACAGGCTGTACTATAATAAGAATGATATTTTTGAAAGAAAGGCGGTGTGCCGTATGGACGTACAGGTCGGGGACGTCATCCAGACCAAGAAGCCGCACCCCTGCGGTGCGAACCGTTTCGATGTACTGCGCGTAGGCATGGATTTCAAGATCAAATGCCAGGGCTGCGGGCATGAGATCATGCTGCCGCGTGCCAAGATCGAGCGCAACATCAAAAAAGTTCTGCGCGCGGGGGAGCAGTAGCGGGGTTTTGCATAAGTACGCGGGTTGCCCATTGTAGGGGCGAGCATTGCTCGCCCGCGGAACGCAACGGCAGCCGCAAAGCGCCCGGGTCGTCGGGGACGCCGACCCCTACAGCCAAAGGAGAACCTATGCAGAACTTTACCGAACTCTACGAGGTCGAGCGCCGCTATGAGGAGCTGGCCCACAGAATGTCCACGCCCGATGCGGCGGCCAACGCCGACGAGTACGCGCGGATGATGCGTGATTACAAAGAGCTTACCCCCCTGATCGAAGAATACCGCCGTTACACCGACCTGCAGCAGCAGGAAGCGGACGCAAAGGAAATGCTGGCCGCAGAGTCGGACCCGGCGTTTGCTGCTATGGTACAGCAGGAGCTGTGCGAAATTGGCCGGAATCTGGCACAGAGCGAAGAGAATCTGCGTCTGCTGCTCATCCCGAAGGACGCCGATGACGAAAAAAGCGTCATTCTGGAGATTCGCGCCGGTGCCGGCGGCGAGGAGGCCGCGCTGTTTGCCCACAGCCTGTGGCGCATGTACACAATGTATGCCGCCAGGCGCGGATGGCAGTGCGAGACGATCAGCGAAAACCCGACGGAGCTCGGCGGCGTGAAGGAGATCGTCTTTTCCGTCGAGGGGCCGGACGTCTACAGCCGCCTGAAATTCGAGAGCGGCGTCCACCGCGTCCAGCGCGTGCCCGAGACAGAGACGCAGGGCCGCATCCACACCTCCACCGTCACCGTGGCCGTCATGCCCGAGGCCGAGGAGGTCGAGCTGGAGATCAACCCAAAAGACCTGCGCATTGACACATTCCGCTCGTCGGGCGCGGGCGGCCAGCACATCAACAAGACGTCGTCCGCCATCCGCGTGACCCATCTGCCCACCGGTATGGTCGTGGAATGCCAGGACCAGCGCAGCCAGCGGGAGAACAAGGACCGCGCCTTAAAGGTCCTGCGCAGCCGCCTTTTGCAGCAGAAGCAGGACGCCTACGACGAGGAATACAACGCCCGCCGCCAGAGCCAGGTCGGCAGCGGTGACCGCAGCGAAAAGATACGCACCTACAACTTCCCGCAGGACCGCGTGACCGATCACCGCATCGGCCTGACGCTGCGTAATTTGCAGGGTGTGCTGGACGGCGACCTGGACCGCGTGGTCGAGCCGCTGATTTTGGCAGACCGGGAAGAAAAACTGAAGCAAAGTAGTACAGAAGAAGGAAAATAAAGCTATGAAAACACAGGTTTTGCCCATCACGCCGGAGAGCGTGGCACTGGCCGCCCGGCTTTTGCAGCAGGGTGAGCTCGTCGCCCTGCCGACGGAGACGGTCTACGGCATTGCCGCCGACGCCCGCAACGGCGAGGCCGTCAAGAAAATTTTTGAAGCGAAGGGCCGCCCGCAGGATAACCCGCTCATTGTGCATATCTGCGGCATGGAGATGCTGAACGGCATCGTCTCCGAGGTGCCCGAGCGCGCCAAAAAGCTGGCTGCCGCCTTCTGGCCCGGCCCGCTGACGATGGTCATGCCCCGCGGCCCCGAGGTCAGCGACGTGACCTGCGCGGGCCTTGACACCGTCGGCGTGCGGATGCCGTCCCACCCGGTAGTGCAGCAGGTCATCAAGGCCAGCGGCGTCGCGTTTGCCGCGCCGTCGGCAAACCTTTCCGGCAAGCCCAGCCCGACGAATGCGCCTGACACGCTGGCCGATATGGATGGCCGTCTGCCGCTGATTCTCGACGGCGGCGAGTCCAATGTCGGTGTCGAGTCCACCGTCGTCGCCGTGACGGGGGAGCACCCGATGCTCCTGCGCCCCGGCTACGTCACGAAGGAGCAGATGGAGGCCGTTTTGGGCGAGGAGGTCCTCGTCAGCCCGGCCATCCTTGAAAAGCTCAAGGACGGCGAGGTCGCGCGCTCGCCCGGCATGAAGTACAAGCACTATGCCCCCAAGGCGCAGGTCACAATCCTGCGCGGCGATTTTGCTAAATACAAAGAATTTATCAAGCAGCATACCGAACCCGGCGTCTGGGCGCTCTGCTTTGACGGTGAGGGCGCACAGCTGGGCGTGCCGTTCATCGAGTACGGAAAAAACCATGACGGCGTGACCCAGGCACACCACCTGTTCACAGCGCTGCGCGATTTGGACAAGCACGGTGCGCAAGTTGTCTACGCCCGCTGCCCCGAGCAGGACGGCGTCTCGATGGCGGTCTACAACCGACTCATCCGCGCCGCGGCGTTCCGGGTGGTCGAGCTATGAAGGTAGTCGGCATCACAGGCCGCAGCGGCTGCGGCAAGTCCAGTGCGACAAATTTCTTGCGGGAAAAGGGCTATCCTTGTATTGATGCAGATTTAGTTGCGCGGGAAGTGCTGCTGCCCGGTTCGCCCTGCATTGCACAGCTGCAACAGGTGTTCGGCGCGGATATTGCCGACGAAAACGGTACGGTGCGCCGCCGCCTGCTGGCAGACCGCGCGTTTGCCACGCCGAAGGGCACGGCGGCCCTGACAGACATCACCCAGCCGGAGATCCTGCGCCGCATCGACGCCGCATTGGACGAGGCACGGAGGGGCGGGGCGGACCTTGCCTTTGTGGACGGTGCGGTCATTGTCGGCACGCCGTTTGAGGCGCGCTGCGACGCACTGATCCTGGTCACGGCCCCCTATGAGACGAGTGTGGCCCGCATCTGTGCCCGCGACGGCATCGCGCCCGAGATGGCCCGCCGCCGTCTGGATGCGCAGACCCCGCTGGAAACGCTGCGCGCCGCCGCCACGGCAGAGCTGGTCAACGACAGCACGCCGGATGCCCTGCGCGAAAAGCTGCGATCCGTTTTGAATGGATTGGAGAAGGAGGGAACATGCCAAAAGCCAAAAAGCGAAGAAGAAGCATTTTAGCACCGATCTTGGCGCTGCTGCTGGTGCTGGCCCTGGCGGGAACGCTGCTGTTCAGCACCTTCCGCGATAAGATCGAACACTGGGAATACCCGCAGCGCTTCACAGAGTACGTCGAGTATTACGCCGGGAAATACGGCATAGACCCGATGATTTTATACGCCTTCATCCGCACCGAGAGCAATTTTGATCCGAACGCAGATTCCGACGCCGGGGCCAGGGGACTCATGCAGATCACCGAGGTCACGTTCGACTGGATCAAGATGAAAATCGCCCCGAAGGAGAGCCTGACGTTCGACGACCTCTACGACCCCGAGACGAATATCCGGTTCGGCAGCTACTTTGTCAGCTACTGCCTGGACCGCTACAGCGGCCATCTGGCCACCGCCGCCGCGGCCTACCACAGCGGCGTGGGCACCGTGGACGGTCTGCTCGGGCAGGAGGCGTACTCAACGGACGGCGTTACGCTGGACCATTACCCTTACCCGCAGATGCGGCTCTACGTAAAAAAAATCACCGAGAGCTATCAGCACTACTCGGAGATTTATAAATAATATTTAGAAAGGATTCTCGAAATGAAAACCACCGAGGAACTGAAAAATCTGCTCTATAAAAATGAAACGGTAGCCGACGCGGCCCCCGATGCCATTGCCGCCGCGCAGGACTTCTGCGAGGGCTACAAGGCCTTCCTGGACAACGCCAAGACCGAGCGCGAGGCCACGGCCTACAGCGAAAAGCTGCTGACCGCCGCCGGCTATCAGAAGTTTGTGCCCGGCACGAGCTACGCCCCCGGCACCAAGGTCTACACCATCAACCGCGAAAAGTGCGTGCTGGCCGCGACCATCGGCACGAAGAACCTCGAGGAGGGCTTCCACCTGAACATTGCCCACATCGACTCCCCGCGCCTCGACCTGCGCCCCGTGCCCGTGTTTGAAAAGACCGGCATCGGCTACCTGCGCACCCACTACTACGGCGGCGTGCGCAAGTACCAGTGGCCCACCATCCCGCTGGCCCTGCACGGTGTCATCTACCGCGCCGACGGCACCAGGGTCAACGTCTGCATCGGTGAGAAGGACGACGACCCCGTGTTCTGCATCACCGATCTGCTGCCGCATCTGGGTGCCAAGCAGAGCGCCAAGACGCTGGCCGAGGGCATTACCGCCGAGGACCTCAACGTCATCATTGCGTCCCTGCCCATCGAGGATAAGGACGCCGAGCAGCGCGTCAAGCTCAACGTCCTGGGCATGCTGAACGAGGCCTACGGCATCACCGAGCGCGACTTCACCCGCGCCGAGATCGAGGTCGTGCCTGCCTACAAGGCCCGCGACATCGGTCTGGACCGCGCTATGATCGGTGCCTACGGCCACGATGACCGTGTGGACGCTTACCCTGCGCTGATGGCCGAGATCGGGACCAAGAGCCCTGCCTATACCTCCGTCTGCGTCCTGACCGACAAGGAGGAGACCGGCTCCGACGGCGTCACCGGCCTGAACAGCATGTACACCTTCCACTTCCTGCAGCAGCTCTGCGCAGGGCAGGGGGCGGACTACATCACGGCCTGCAAGGCCGCCAAGTGCCTGTCTGCTGACGTTACGGCGGCCTACGACCCGACGTTTGCAGACGCCTTTGAGCCCGACAACGGCACCTACGCAGGCCGCGGCGTGGCCATTTACAAGTACACCGGCTCCCGCGGCAAGTCCGGCACGAGCGATGCCTCCGCCGAGCTCGTCAGCTACCTGACCGGTCTGATGGACGCCAACAGCGTTGTGTGGCAGATCGGCGAGATGGGCAAGCTCGACCTGGGCGGCGGCGGCACGGTTGCCAAGTATGTCGCCAATCAGGACATCGACACCATCGACATCGGCGTACCCGTGCTCTCGATGCACTCTCCGTTTGAGATCGTCTCCAAGGCCGACGTTTACATGGCCTACCTGACCTTCAAGGCCTTCTGCGAGGACGCGGAGTAAACTACATCCCGCAGGACAGCAATAAAATTTTCGTCAGGGTATTGACTTATCCGGGAAAATCTGTATAATATTTATTGTTGTCTTGCGTGCTGGTGTGGCTCAGTTGGTAGAGCAGCTGATTCGTAATCAGCAGGTCGCCGGTTCAAGTCCGGCCACCAGCTCCAAGTGAAAAGCCCCGATACATCGTTGAAAATACGATGCGTCGGGGCTTTCTTTTTGCCTATATTCAAGCTGATTTTGACGCGAATGGTCATAATTTGGGCATAAATCTTTTTGAAACTGCGTTTTTAGCCGATTTCTTGACGCTGTTTGATTCTTTCAAAGACACTGCCCAGCGCATCCGCTGCCGCTGCATCAGACGAACGAATCATAGCCGCATAGATGTTTTCCGTTGTCGATACCTGTGCATGGCCCAGACGGCCCGCAACCGTCGTTGCAGGAACATGGGCCGCAATCAACAGCGCTGCATTGGAGTGGCGCAGACTATGGAAGCGGCAGGGTGGCAGACCATGCTCCCGCAAAAACACCGGGAACCACGAAGAAACCTTGTTGGGGTCAAACGGCTTGCCGTCGGGCTTGGTAAACAACAAATCATTCTTGATGCGCTTGCCGCCCTCTATGGTGATTTCCCGCAACCAGTATGTACCGACTTTCAGCCGTTCCCGCATTTGCCATTGCTTATAGTCTTTCAATAATGCTATACAGTCGTCGCTTAGCTTTATGCAGCGGCGGCTCTTTTTTGTTTTCGGCAAATCAAATACAGGGCCTTTGTGCGCAATGAACGACAGATTTCGGTTTACAGCCATTACACCCGCGTCAAGGTCGATGTCTGCCCAACGCAGGCCGCAGATTTCGCCCCGTCGGGCTCCTGTGAACAAAGCAAGCTGCACGATTATAGAAAGCTGTGTGGGCGCGTCTGGTAAGGCTTCCAGCAAAGAGGCAATCTGACCTTCATCCAAAAATTCAACATCGGTTTCGTCCAGCTTTGGCGGCGTGACTCGTTCGCATGGGTTGCTGTCCATCAGCTGCCAACGAACGGCGGTGCTGAACATGGATGACAGCATTAAGTGGTAATGCCGCTGGCTCCTGGCACTCAAAGTATCTGCGCTGGTACAGGTAAAGGCCTTTGTAAAAGCCCATCCGGCGGCAGCGGCTATCTTTTCGCCTGAACGCTTAGAGACATTACGCCCGCACATTGCTTCCGTAAGTGTGCGCTGTGATACATTAGCGGCTTGTAGCAGGGCCAGCCGTGTGCCTTTTGGGAAAGCCGTAATAAATGCAGACCGTGCCTTATATTTTCCATCTTCGCGGATTCCGGGCTGCGCCAGCTGGTTATAAAATTCCTGAATATGGCCGGGCCGAAGGTTTGCCAACTTAATATGCCCGATGGCAGCAGAGACGCGCGGCAGCATCTTTTGATAGTCGGATACAGTGTGTGGCTTTAACTGCTTTTCACAGTAAGTTTTCATCCAGCGTTCAGCAAGGCCGTCAACCGTTAAATCATTGGCAACAAACAATCCCTCTTGAACGCGCCGCTCAAAGTCATCGGCAAACTCCTGCACGGCTTTTGCTTCTTTCCGTGCACTTAGTTTTGGCGGCGGTGTGAATGTGGCCGAGTGGTAGATATACCGCCCATCAGCGCCCACCCCGGCCGATACCTTGACGCGGTAGGATGCGGAGCTGTCTTTATTTTTGCGTTTCGCTACGCTCGCCATCTTGAAACTCCCCCTTTAACATAGCGCTATAATTTTAGCCATCAAATCTTGATACTTTTCTTCAGAATGCTCCAGCTTACTCTTTACATAGTCTGTAATAGCTTCAATGGCTTCATATCGCCAAAGCCTAAAGTCCTTGTAATCATCGCAGGTCTTTTCGTGCCAGTAAGTATAATCATAACCGCCATCGCCATTGGATAAGTAATAATCCGGATTAGATAGCATCTTTTCGCTTGCGTGTATAGCTTTTTCAATACTTTGCCTACTTGCGTCTATATCTCTCAAAAAAAGTAGTAGCGCTCCATCGGATAGGAGATCTGACAGCAATTTTAAATCTTCTTTTGAATATTCATTGACTAAATCAACGGCTTCTCTTCCAGTGATAATTCGGATAGCTTTTTCACTTAGTCCAGTGTATTCACACACAGCGGTTAGTGTTGTATCCGTACTTTTTGTCTCGGAGCGACCTAATATCCAATCTGCTGATATACCAAAATAGTCGCAGATTTTTGTTATACCCTCTGCATCAGGTAAACTTTGCCCAGTGCAATACAGGCTTATAGTTTGTGGGCGGACACCAACAGCATCACCCAAAGTTTTTTGTGTGACATGATTTTCTTGCATCAATTTACGTAACCTGGTAGGAAATGGTTTCTTTTCCGTTTCGCAGGTCGGCACGCTTTTTCTTGCCATAGCGGGCACACCTCACTATAAAAATTCGAATCTGTTGTATTTTTTACTAGCACGTTCGTTGTACTTGTAAATGCTATTCTGTTGTAGTAAAATATAGTTGCAAGCAAAACGAACATTCTTTACTCTAGAATACCGCAAGAGAAAGAGGATGTCAACCCCAGCTTGCAGAAAGGACAAAAGATATGGAAAACGTAGGAACGCAGAACCGCCGCGAATACTATCGTCAGTGGCGGGCCAACAACAAAGATCGCATCCGTGAGTACAATGCCCGCTACTGGGCCAAACGTGCCGAGCGCATGGCGCAGGAACGGACAGCAGGAAGGGAGGCGGAAAAGGATGGCAAGCGTTGAATTTCCGCGAGTTGCAACCATTCCGCAGGCCGCCGCTGAATCCGGCGTTCCTGCTTACCGCATCCGTCAGCTGTGCAAGATGGGGCAGGTGCGCAGCGTCCAGTGTGGGCGCAAGGTGCTTGTCAATCTATCGAGCCTTGCTGCGTGGATGCAGGGCGACGCAGAGCCGACACAGCCCGGTATTCGCCGGGTGGAGTTATGAAAACGAAAAAGCCGCCCCGGTGCTGGAACACCGAGACGGCCAAAGGACGGAGAAAAGCAGGCAAGCCCTCTCCGCTCCCATTCTACCAAATCGAAGGGAGTTTTACAAGGATGACTATTACCGAAATTTTAAAGCATGGCCGTGAGAATGCAATCCGTGCCGATGTGCTGGCCGCTAGGCTGGAGACTACCCCGCGCGGACTGCGCCGTCAAATCATGCAGGCGCGTGAGCAGGGCGAGACCATTCTGTACAGCCCCGGTGGACACGGCGGTTACTTTCTGCCGAGCGATGATCCGGAGACCGCGCAGCAGGAGATGTCGGCCTTTTACCATGTCCAAGCTGCTCGATGCAAACACGGCCTCGCCGCTATTGCACCTGTTGCCCGGAAGTTGGGCATCCCAATCGGACAACTGAATTTTGACGAGGCCGACAATGTCTGACAGCCGCAGACGCAAGCAGCGCGACCCGCCATATTGGCTGACAGGCCCAAAGGGCGGGAAATCAGCAAACGGCAAGCGGCTCCCCTTTGTATCACTGTACGCCGACCTGCTGCAATCAGAAAAATTTCAAGAACTTGCCCCAGGCGAACAAATGCTGTACATAATGATGTTGCTCGAAGCAAAAGGGCAGGAAGCTTTTGAATTTTCGAGGGCAACGGCAGAAATGTACGGGATTAGTAATGCGGCACTCCGGCGCTGCGTACCGAAACTGATTGATGCGGGTTTTATCTCAGTCGTGGAGAACAACAGGACACGGCGAAAGCCAAACGTTTACCGCTTTGAAATAGGCTGGAAAATCCAAAAGAAGGCTGCACCCCCTGGCTAACATCTAAGAACGTGTCTCGAAATGAGACAGTGCAAATGCCTTTCTGATTCACTGGTTGTCGCAAATCGAGACAGTGCGATTGCAAAAATCAGTGCAAATCCACTGTGCACTGTCTCGATATGTGACCTACATGGTAACAAATCGAGACAGCCAAAATGTTTTTGCGGACACCGTTAAGCCAAGAAAACCCAACGAAATCAAAAGGCCAAATTTGCAACCAGACAGCCACCAGCTATTTCCCGCGTAGTGCCGGGCTTTATCGGCTCTCCGCACTTCTACATCAACCATGTTGCAGCCACAAGGCGGCGGTAATGAAAACGGCAACAACTCAAAAATCAACACACCGGCAACACACAGTTTTCCGCATAGTTGCGGGCTTTATAGGCTGTCACTGCTCCGTACCTAACACACGAATCAACAAACCAGTAACACGCAGAACGGCACAGTAAGGGCACAGAAAACGGCAAACAACCGACAAGCGCTTTTCCGCATAGCGGCAGCCTTTACAAGCTTTCGCTGTTCCAAATCTGACAAACCAACGACAAACAAACGACACGATGAGGGCACGCCCACACCGCGCCAGATAGGAGACTTTATGAAAAACACCGGCAAGATTTACGCCACCCTCTCCATGATCGCAGCGGATGGCCGCCACATTGAAATCCACTTCACTGATAGGGCAGAGGCCCGCGCCACAATGGACGCACTGGAAAGCGGCGTTATTCCCAGGCAAGACCTTGACCGTGCGGTGGCGGACATCGCTTACAGGCTGAACGCCGAACACTACGGCAGCAAAGAGCTTGCCGCCCTTGCGTGGCTGGCAGCCAACCCAGACGAGTTCTGCCCGATGCTGCGTGAAGCCTACAACAGCATGGTGTAAAGCGGGAGGGTTGTGCTATCCAGACCTTACCGGGCAAATAAAAAAGCCCCGCTTGGCAGCGGGGTAGACGCAGGGCAGCATCTTCACTAAAGTATACCACAAAGCGGAGGTGCAATCAATGAACGAACTGGACGATTTAACACTGATTATGCAAGGCAAGGCCGGTGACACTGCCGCCACAAATGCGTTGTGGGCGCGTCACCAAAATTTCATCCGCCAGCAGATGGCTAAAATCTACGCCAAAAATAAGGGCCTTGCTGACCGCGTGGGCATTGACCGGGATGACCTAATCGTTGAGGGCTGGTTTGCTGTCCGCGATGCAGTGCGGCGGTATGACCCGGTCAAGCGCATGGCCTTTCTTACCGTGCTGGGCTGGTCTATCCGGGCCACCGCAACAAAGATTTTGACTACCAGCCGGGGAAAGATTCTCCGTGACGAAAACGGCAAGCAAACCCGCGTACCAGCTGACCCGCTGAACTATGCGTTATCCAGCGACCTGCCCCTAGAGGATGACACCGACAACACCATTGCGGATGTGTACGCTGACCCCACCGTCAACCTTGAGCTGGACTTTGAGAACGAGCAGAACCGCCGGGCCGTCATGGCCGCCCTGTACAGCCTGAAACCGAACCACCGTAGCATTTTGGAACAGCGCTATCGTTACAATAGAACGCTGCAGGAAATTGCCGATGATCGTGGCGTGTCCCGGCAGTGTGTGAACATTCAGGAAACGGCAGCCCTCAAAAATTTTAAGAAAGCATTGAACATTAAAACCCTGAACAGATTGGAGTGATATTATGGCAATGAAAACCCGCGAGGATGCGTTATTTAACGCCTACCTTAACAACTACAAAGCCGCACAGGCCCAGGCCGTGAACAGCGGTGTACAAGCTACCCAAGCCGCCCGGCAGCGCGGCGCGGCCTTGCTGAACGCAACGGATAAGACCCTGCCTGTGCTGAAGAATCAGCTTGCGGATGTCGGTACAGCAGCTATTACCGGCGCAAACAACGACTTCAAGCTGGCCCAGCAGGCGGCAGCAATGGCAAACGACCAGTTCACGAAAAAATTGCAGGATGACGCCGACCTTGCTATCCAGAAGCAGCATGAAGTATGGTACCTTGCAAAACAAGCCGAAAAGGCAGCCAAAGCCGCAAAATCATCCAGCAGTTCCAAGAGCGGCAGCGTAACGACCAATTCTGACAGCTATGCCGCTATGACAGCGGCAGCCGATAGCCTAAAGGGTAAAACTACACAGGGCAGCAACGCCGCGAAAGATGTGCAGACCAAGCAGCTCAAAGGCAAGGACACCCAGCGCAGCAATGCCGAGCGCAACGCCAGCGCCCGTGCCCGGTACGATGGCAGCGAACAGGGAAAATCCGACATCAAATACCGCGCCCAGCAGAAGCGGGGGCAGACGGTGCAGATGCTCAAAGACAAACAGGCCGCCGCCAACGCAGGAGCCAATAAAGGCAAGCCCAGCGGGAACAGCTACGCAGAGCGCCAGAGCGCCGCACAGCCCGCCCAGAGCGATGCAACCGGACGAGTCGGGAATCTTGTTGGCAGCACGAGCGCAGCGGCAGGACAGGCCCCCAGCATCCGCGAGAGACGCCGCGCAAAGGCTGCCCGCAACGACTGGGCCAGCGTACAGAACGACACTGCCACCGCCTTGCAGCGGTTACAGAACGATGCTGATTACCGTGCCGAGCTTGGCACGCCGGGCCGCAAGCTCACACAGGCCGAAATCAATGCAGTGAATCAGTACGGCCAGAATCCAGGGGACTTATACAAGCAGGTGGAGGCCAGTACACTCTCGCTGGACGATTACAACATCCAGGCACCGGCCCTTTCCCGCATGAACCAGAAAGCATCCCTGGGGGGTCTGGGGCAGGATTTACAGGCCGCGACGGCAGGCTTTATGCGCAGCTTTCCTCTGCAAAAGCAGGCCGAAAAGGCCGTCGCAGACTGGGCCGACGAACAGACCGGCGGGAAATACACCCGGGCTATTGAAAGCGGCGTTCTCCCGGCACTTGTACCAACTCTCGACAAGTATACCGAGCAAGATCCCCTTGCCGCTATGGGTGGCGCTATGGCGGGCAAGATGGCACAGTACAACGCATTCAATCAGCTTGTGGATGGAACCGGCTATGCAGACGCCGCACAAAAGGCGGGCGGCAAGCTCTACGATGCAGCAAAGAAAATCCCGGTGCTGAACCGCATTGTACAGCCCGGATTTGGTGAAGCCGCAGGGCGCGTGCTCGCAGATACTGGCGCAGACTTTGTGCTGGATACCTACCCGAGCATGATGGATGATATGGACAAATTCTCCGCTGACAGACAGGCCGCCGCGCGGGGCGAGAATGTCGATGACCCCATGACCGTCGGAAGAATGGCCGCCAACGCTGCTAAAAATCTGGCCGGAAACGTTGCTATGAACGCCTTGCCGGAAATCGGCAGCGCAGTCCTCAACGGCGTGAAGAACAGTTTCAGCGGCGCGATGCTGGATGGACCGCTGCAAGAGGCGGCAGCCGTCGCCGGTAAAAACAGCAGTCTGGATACACGCCCGGACTTGCCGCGTGCCGATACACCCGCTGCCGTTGATTTGGAAAAGAACGCCGATGCATTCCTGCGAGACGCGAACAGCGCAGACGCCGTGAAGAGCGTTCCTGACAGCACAGCTGCCAACTTTACCTCCACAACCCAGAACGCCGCACAGGGCCTTGCAGACTCCGCAGCGGATGCCCCCGGCGGGGCAGTGCGGGAGCGCGGTTTTGCAGAATCTCTGCGCACCAACTCCGACCTGCCAGATGCCGTCAAGCAGGATTTTGTCACCGCGCCCGAAGTCTATAACCAGCTGTCCAACGCCGAGACGAAAGCCCGCGCGGATGCTGTACTTGCAAAGGGGCAGGGGGAGGCTGTAACGGCATACCAGAATATGCTTTCCCAGCGTGACCCGGCGGCGGTTCCTCTGGGCTATGAATTGGCCAAGCAGTACATCGCTGACGGTGACAGTGATTCTGCTGTTGAATTGCTGCGCGGTATGTCCAAAGAGTTGACGGCCAGCGGCCAGTTCTCGCAGGCCGCTGCAATCTCTCTGATGCAGAACGATCCAATGACCGCCTTGCGGTATGCGCAGCGCAGCATCGACGATTTGAACGCCAGCGGCGCAAAGGAACTGGGCCGTCAGTGGAAGAACTTTAGGCTCACCGATGCCGAAATCAAGGCGTTTGAGAGCATCCATGCCGGGGATGGCGAAGCTATTTCTTCCGCGATGGAGAGTATCGGTAACCGCATTGCAAAAGAATACCCCGTCTCTGCGCTCTCCAAGCTGGCCGAAGCACGCCGCTTGGGATTCCTGCTGAATCCCCGCACCCAAGTTCGCAATGTCGCGGCGAATGTGATGCAGATGCCGGTCACTGGTATTTCGGATAAGGTCAGTGCCGCTCTGCAAAGTCTGTATGCAAAGACCGGTAAAAGCACAGACTTCGTGCAGACCAAAGCCCTGCATGTGGATAAAACCAGCAGAGATGTGGCGGAACAGGTGTGGAATCAGGTTAAGGATACCATCGACGGCAGCAGTTCCTATGAGCAGCCTATCTCCGATGCTGTGAAAAACGCAGAGGTGTTCAAGCTGGGCGAGGGCCAGCAGCATAACATCCTCGCCAATGTGCCCGGCATGAAAAAAGGCGCACAGGCGCTTGAAGCCATCAGCCAAAAATTCACCGGCAAGAATGTCTTTGACCAGTTGAGCAGTGAGAAATCCGTACTCGAGAATATCCGTCAGTTCACCTACGGTCTGCTGGAACTGGGCGATGCACCATTTGTAAAAAAGAGCTTCACGGACAGTCTTGCAAATATCGCAGCAGCAAACAAAATTACCCGCGCAGACCAAATCACAGCGGACATGATCGCGCGGGCAACGCAGGACGCCATGAAAGCGACCTACAAGGATGACAACGCATGGACGCAGTTGTTCAGCTCCATCCACAAGCTGGGCGGCGTGGGCGAAGTCGTCATGCCGTTCACCAAGACCCCTGCCAATATGGTCGCCCGCAGTCTGGATTACAGCCCTGTCGGCCTTGCCAAAGGTCTGAAGGACTTCTACACCAAAGGCGGCAACCCAGCGGAATATATCGACGAGATTGCAAAGGGCCTGACCGGCTCGGCTGGTATGGCTCTGGGCGCAGCGCTGTATAAGTCTGGTGTCTTGACGGGCGCGGAGAGCGACAATGCCAATAAAAAAGCGTTTGACAAGCAGAACGGTTTCCTGCCTTTCGCAATCCATGTTCCGGGAACGAATGTCTACTACCGCATTTCGGATTTTCAGCCAAGTATGATGAGCGTCATCACCGGCGCGGCATGGGCGCAGGCCGCCAGCGGCGACGAAACGCCGGAACAGGCGGCAAAAGGCGCGGTTGTGGCGTTTACAAACACCCTTGCGGACAACTCAAATCTCTCCAACATCGGTGACCTGTTCGGCAACTATGACGGTCTGGGCGGCGGCCTGTGGGATGCCGCTCTAGGTCTGCCGCAGAGTATGGTGCCATCGCTGTCAAACGCTATCGCAAAAAGCACTGACACCACCGTCCGCAACCCCTACGACGCCACCGACCCCCTCCAAAGCCAGAAAAACCAGATCATGGCGAAAATTCCGGGACTATCGAAGGAACTGCCCGCCGCCTATGATACATGGGGCAACGAGAAGCAACGCGACAACGCCGCGTTTGAACAGTTTCTTGACCCTGCTGCTTTTACGAACCAGACTGCCAGCAGCCGTGACAAAGAAATTCAGCGCTTGTACGAGGCTACCGGCGACATCGGAGTATACCCGCCCAGCGTCAAGAATGGCACCGACGTAGACGGTCTGAAGCTGGATAACACGCAGACCAGCGAGTACCAGCGCACCGCCGGGCAGTTGAACCGCCAAATCGTGGATGAGGTCATGCGCACCGATGAATACCGGCAGGCCGACGATGCCACCCGCGTGAAGATGCTGAAATCGGCCTACGAGATCGGCAGAGAGGCGGGCAAAGAAGCCGCGAACCCGGACTATATGAGCGAGAATAGCGACTACCTTGCCTACAAAGAAAACGGCATTCGTGCTGCACTCCTGACTTCTTCCGTCGGCGCCGTGCTTGATAAGGCCCGCGACGAAAAGCGCGAGGCTACCGGCAACGCAGACGCCAACCTCAACAAGGTCGAGCGCTGGAACGCTATCCCGTCACTGGATTCTTACGATGATATGGTCAGCGCCTACCTGCTGAACGGCTCCGATGATACCGCGCAGAAGCTCTACGACAAAGCCGGTGCGGAGGCAACTGCCGCCTACTTGGATATTTACACCGCCACTGCCAAGAACGGAGAGGATGACGACAGCGCTAACCAGCTGGAAAAGCTGCAAACTGCGCTCCCGGTTCTCCGAAAGTACGATATGACAACTGACCAGCAGATGGATGTTGCATCCATGTTCCTGCGAAAGGAGAGCCCGGCTATCCGGGTGCAGGAACAGTACGGCTCGGATATGGCCCTCAAGTATCTGGATACCTATACCCAAGCGGACGCGGACGGCAACGGTAAAGTTTCTGACACCGAGTTCAAAAACGCCCTGTTGCAATCGCCGGGCCTCTCGGATGACGACATCGGCAAAATTTACTTGTCCAGCAAGACCACCGACGACAGCACCGATGAAAAAGCCCAGACCTTCAATGCCACCTACGGCCCGGCAGGCGTCACCAATTATCTGTACCTGCAATATTTGGAGCGTGCCTATCACACGGCAGAAGCTAACCGCAAGATCGCGGCAGGGGAGGGCGGCAACCCCGACGGCAGCTTCAATAAATCCGATTTGGTCAACGCACTGAACTACATGGATTTGAGCCGCGAGGAACGCCGCGCATATTTCAGCATCGTTGCACCTACTTGGAAAAACCCATATTAACCGGCAGAGGGGGGATACCTACAACAGGTATGCCCCCTCTTTTTGCACGCGTTCAACAAGAAACACTGTCAGCCCACAGCACAGCCCTGTACAGGCGCTTTTACTGCGTCGGAATATACTTTCATTAGTCACTGCCAAGCCACCGCCACAGCGCCTTATTCGCGGGCATAGAGAAAGCCGCCCTCTGCGTACCAGTTCAGAGAGCGGCTTTCATCAGGAAGGTCTATCTTGCTCGCCTTCAATGGCGTGTAAAAGGGAGCCTTTATTCAATGCCCAAACGCTTGGAGATATTCTCCATCATCCGGCGGTCTGCGTCGGTGATGGTCTCCATGTTCGTGACCTCACTGCGGTCAAGGGGCTTGTCGCCCGCACTGTCACGGACAAAGGTTGCGGCTTTGGTATCACCGTCGATAGCACGCTTGATTTGGGATAGGGCGATGGCCTCGTACAGGGTGATGCTTTCGCCCTTCTCCGCTGCAATCTTTTGCGCGGTCTCGGTGATGTAGTCATCCGTCAGGGCGGATGTATCGCACTTCATGGCAAGGATCGCATCCAAAATATCATTCAGAGCCTTTTTCCTGTGGCGCTTCTCTGCCTGTGCAAGCTGACCCTTGCGGCGCACTTCCATCTCCCACGCCTTTTCCTCTGGCGTTGTTGCCGTGCCGAATGATTTCAGATTTCCCATACATCCACACCCCCAATCTGTAAATTATAGTATACCACATTTGCCGGAAAATGTCAAGCCTACGATGTTTTTGAAACAGGTGTCTGCTCCGGGGACTGGCATATATATAGGGGCGCTGGCTCGTTAGGAGACCGGGGGTTCCCCCGCATAGGGGGATACCACCCCGCCACCCCGGGCCACCCTTTCCGGGAATTGGCCTGCAAAAAAAATAGGCCCCGCCGGGCCTTTGCCATAAAAAAGAGGGGAGCGTCGAAGCGTCCCCCATCTGCATTAAATTATGCGGCAATAGCAAATATGACTAGCGCGACAGCTACAGTGCCGACAATAATCGCCCAGGGCATCCAATCGGCCTTCCATTTAAATGCTTTTTCCATAAAATAAGCTTCAAAAGCCTCTAATGCAAATACGATGAACACCGTCGCAAGAACTGCAAATATTCCTGAAAGAAAAATGTTTGTTATCTGCATATAGACCGATTCCATGTCGGAATGACTTCCAAATGTACTATATGCCATACCACATATTCCAGCGACTGATATTAGAGCGTATTCAAGAGAACTCCTGTCTTTCATTTACTGTTGCTCCTCTTATCGGCAATATCAGTATCTATTATAGATCTGCCCACGATTTCCGGCATCCACAACCCGCACGATCAACTGCCCGTTGTCCACCGTGTAGATAATGCGGTAGTCACCCACACGCAGCCGAAAGAAGCCCGGATGCCCTTTCATCTGTTTTCGGTCTCCCTCGTCGGGGAGTTTGGCGATTGCCTTTAAAACTCTGGTTTCATCCGGGCGCGGCAGCTTTTTAAGGAACTTTTGCGCGTCCTTCTCAATCTTGATTTGGTATTTCATAGCGCAATACCTTCCTGCGCCGCGAACTCTTCCAAGCTGATGCTTTCGTGCTTATCAGGCGAATCATCCTTTAGATAATCGTCAACCAGCTTTTCGCAGAAACGATCATCCTCTAGTTCATCGTCAAACTCAACGCCGCGCAGGAACATCAAAATAGCCTGCATCTTGTAATCTGGCAAGGCATCAATAATCTGCTTTGCCTGCTCTCTCTCACTCATAATAGCGCCCCCTTGCTTATACAGTAGTATCTTTTGCGATTTGATTTTCTATCGCTCTTGTAATAAAGCCGTTTACACTCTCTCCATGTTCATCCGCATGGGCTTTAATTTCTGCCCTTTTACCTTTGGGGAGACGTAATAGCACTTTGTCATAGTTTGCCGTTTCATATTTTGTAGTTGCCTTAATCTGTGCTTTGCTTACAGGCATGGCATACACCTCGTTTCTATTTTACTACATTATAGCACAATGCAATCACGATAGCGATATAGAAATTGCATAACGATAGCGCTATATCTTTGTGCATTTTGCATATTGATATAACGATAGCGATATAGTACAATGGAATCGTCGAAAGGGAAAAGGTCAAGGCGGACGTCAAGCGAAAGCCCACCAGAAACGACCAGACAATACGCGGACAGGATTGCAAGAACCGCCACAGAGCGTGCAGACAGCACCGAGCCCCCGCGAACCTTAACCCCTACAGCAAAAAAAGAAAGCGCCCCGCACCAGCCGACCAAAGCAACCGCGAGACGCACCACATTAAGGGCAAGCCTATTATAGCATGGTTTGCCCCGCAAAGTAAAGGAGTATACCATGAGCAGCACCGAAATTTTGTCCCTCGTTGAACAGTACAAAGAAGCCCAGCAGCTTATTGAAGCCGCACAGGCCGAGATGGACGACCTCAAGCGCCAGATCACAGAAGAGATGACCCGCCGGGATGTGGACACGATGGATGCAGGCACCCACAAGGTACGCTACCAGACCGTGACCAGCTCCCGGCTGGACAGCAAGGGCCTGAAAGCCGCCGCGCCGGAACTGGCCGCCTGCTTCACCAAGACCACCACGAGCCGCCGCTTCTCTATCGCCTGAAAGGATGGTTTGCAATGGAACTACTTGAAGAAATCAAGACCGCTGCCGATGACCTGACCGCTGATGAACTGGAAAAGGTTCTGCAATACATCCAGACCGTCAAGCGCCGCCGCACGGCAGAATAACAACCACAGCTGCGCTATCAGGCTATACGGGCATTTGCGAGGGATACACAATGGATAGAGATACATTATTGGAAACCACAAACACCGTGAAAGCCGGTGACCGGGTAGAGAATGCCTATTGGCTTGCAGCAGCCGCAAACGCACTCGCACATGAGCTTGCATATGCCAACAAGGGCCAGATCGGCCGCTATGATGCTTGGCAAGTTGCTTCGATGATTGAAGCCGCCACAGATGCGGCAATGGATGAAATCGGAATAGTCAATGAGTATCTTTGCGATGAAGTGAGGGACAAGAAGCAATGAACGAAGAAGCAAGCCTTCGGGCCGCATATCTGGCCGGGACTGAACAGCTATTACCAACAGCGCTAAAATTATCGCTGATTCGTGATATATTGAAATTGACAGACAAACAAATCGAATACATACTTAACAACTTAAAAGGAGAAAACAACAATGCCGTCTCTCGCTGAATATTTTGTCTATGCGTCTTTGACTTTTGGCGTTTTAGGTGCTTTGTTTCTCGCGCTTGTAACCGTAGCCGTCATGGCAAGCGATGTTTGCGGTGGTTTCAATTTTTGGCGTGAGCTTGTCAATCTTTATCTTTTTCTTTGGCTGATCGTGTACCCGATTGGATGTGTACTTGCATGGATTGCTTGTACATGACAGATTCACCTATAATCGGTAACACCGGCAACGCGCTGGATCGTGTATGGGCTATTCTAACAAGTGAAGCCCTTCAGAGATTGCAGCAACACTAAACCGCAAGCCTCGACAGGTACACGCCCGCCGGGGTGCACACGGAGGCTTTACCATGAAGAAAGCAATCTACCTTACCATTGCCGCACTCGCGCTCCTGCTGGCCTTTCTCGCGGGCTGTGCGGTCACTATCCACTACGCCGTTCCGGTAGGGCCAGCACAGAACACGAACGGCTATATCATCTCGTACCGCTACGGCGGTTACTGGCTTAATGAACTTTACGAAGGGAGAACAGAACAATGACTATCACAAGCGAAGAACGGGAATTGCTGGATATGCTGCGCAAGGCAACGCCGGAGAGAAAAAACCTTATGCTGATTACGCTGACTGCTGGGGCACATCTGGACGGGATTACAGAGTTTGAGCTACCACAATGCAGCCGGGCAGAATACAAGCGCCACATCAAAGCCCTGCGCCAGATGCAGCACACAGACCCCACCCCCTACATCCGGCAGGTAGCCACCAAAGGCATTGAACTTATCCGCAAGGTTTGCCCCATCAAGTGACCCGGAAAGCACGCGCGCTCCGCAAGGGACGCTTTTCCCATTTATGGGACTGCAAAAATGGTCATAATTTGGGCATAATTGCATTAAAAACTACCAAAAGCTATTAAACGCCACTTAACTTGCATTGTCATAATATCGTACATTATTGTACGATATTTAACGATACAACGCCAAGAAGCCACAATTCGTAATCAGCAGGTCGCCGGTTCAAGTCCGGCCACCAGCTCCATAAAACAAGCGCTGAAACGTGATGTTTCAGCGCTTGTTTTTTTGTGCTGTTTGAAATTGTGGGGGTTGACTACTTTTTGACTACCGGCTATGATTTCATGGAAAGTCAAGTGGCCTCGGCGGCGTGAGAGGTCGGCTTCTGTTTAAGAGAGGCTCTTACTCAATTTCGTTTTTTTCGGGCGCTTCGGACGGTGCATCCTTCGGGCGGGTGCTGTTGTTGGCTACCGGGATGAACCGTTTGGCAAACTTGTTTTCGCCGCGGCTGCACACGTAGAAGTAGCCGATGATCGAGAACGTCAGCGCACCGATGAAGTTGACGAACAGATCCTCCATCGTGTCCAGCAGACCAATGTCCAGATACCCGCCCAGCCCCAGTGCGGTCTGGGTGCCGTCCGCCTGCACGACGATGACGTCGGTGATGTTTTTCAGCACAGTGGGCGTATTGCCGCCCGTGGGGTCCAGCATGATGGAGCCAATCGTGTTGACGACGGTGTCCTTCTGCATATCGAGGAAGAACAGCTGGTCCATCGTGCACTCAAAAAATTCCCAGATGACGCCGACGGTCATCGAGAAGCAGAACGCCACGATGGCCAGATACAGCGGCGACAGGTGGAACCGCGCCTCGCTGTGGCGGTTCAGAATGTCCAGCAGCGAGAACCCGATGGCCGCGCACAAAAAGCCGTTCAGCGTGTGCAGCACCGTGTCCCAGTAGGGGAAGGTGACGTAGTACGCGCCGATCTCACCCATGATTTCCGCTGCATAAATGAACAGCAGGATGATGATTTCCAGCGTGTTCGGCAAGGTGATGTCCAGCTTTTTTTCCAGGACGCTGGGCATCATGAACAGGATAAGCGTCAGCACACAGAGAAAAACGTTTTCAAAGTTGCCGTTGAAAATCTGTGCCAGCATGACCAACACAACCGAGATGCGCAGCAGGATATACACCATCGTGACGGAGCGTCTTTCGCGCCAGACGGTTTTCCATTCTTCGAGTTTCGGGTGATCCATGACTTCTCCTTTTCAGTCGTCCAGTGTAAAATCCCGCGGGTCCAGCTCGGGCAGGACCTGGCGGCGGGGGATGCGCATCAGCGGGTCATAGCTGAATTTGCGGCAGCAGTAGTAGGGCGACACAACGCCCTTGCGCTTGCATAAAATCATTTTGGGGTCGGCGGCGGTGGAGCCGTGCAGGCAATAAGCACACGCCGGGGCAATATGTGCGCCGTAATAGGTCTTTTTAAACATTAGACTCACCCTCAAACCACAAAATATACTATCATTTATTATTATAAAGGCTTTGCCGGGCCTTGTAAAGAGCTGCGCAGAGAAAGACAAACCCCGCCGCCGCGGCGTCCGGCGGCAGACGGAAAACCGGCAGGACGCGGGCGGCCAGTGTACTGCATACCGTAACGCTGCCGGGCAGCAGCTGCACACACACTCTAACGAGCAGCTGCAAAAGTACAAGGTGCACCGCGCGGCTGAAAACTAGCAGCCGCGGGCGATACGCCGCCCCGGCAAACAGCCGCAGCTGCGCCCAGACCGAGACACCGAGCACGCTCAGGCAGGCGCAGCAGCCGTACAGCGCCGCCGCCCCGCCCAGCACCGCAAAGTCCGCGCATCCGGCGCTGACCTCCAGCGCCGCGCTGACAGCCGTCGGCGGCAGCGGCAGTACTGCCAGCAGCACCGCGCCCACTATGCGGAAGAATACAACGCACCCGCAGACCGACAGCGACGACGTGACCGCGGAGGATATGGCCTGCGGCAACCCCTTGGCCCCCTCTGCGAGGAGGCTCCCGCTGCAGCGGGTGGGAGAGAGAATCTTGCTGCGCCCCGAAACCTCCCGGGTGCAGTCTGTAGAGTCGAACATGGTTCGCCCGTCAAGTTGGCGTGGCTGTGCTTTTCCGGAAAGGCCGCTCCCATCGGAAACGGCCAGCGGGCGAACCATGTTCGCCCCTACAATGTGGGATAGCAGCTGACAAACCGCTCCCGCCCCCAAATTCGCCCCGATCTGCGCCGCGTACAGCACCACGCCAAGCCGTACATTCCCCAGCAGGGCCCCGCCGACGCAGCCAATCACAAACCCGGGCCCGGAGCAGCAACCCAGCACCTGCAAAAGTGCAGCATCCCGCCGCGTAATGCGCCCCGCACCGTACAGCTGTCCGGCCAGCCGCGCACACACTGCATATCCGCCAACCCAGGACAGCAGCAGCGCCCGCGCGGTCTCGGCGGATGCCAGCCCCAAGACCCGTTGCATGGGCCGCAGCAGGGCGGCGGGCGGTGGGGCAGCGGTCAGCAGTTCGCACACGACAAAAAACGGGAACAGCGCGGGTAAAACGCTTTGCAGGCAGAGCGCCGTGCCCCCGGCAAAGCCCCGGGTAGCGGCCTCCGGCATGGCCAGCACAAGCACCCCAAACGCCAGCGCTGCCGCTGCTGCAAGCCCCTGCCGATTTTTGCCGTTGTTCATATTGCGCACCTCACTGCGTATACTGGACTGACAAGTCTTGTGCGGGGAGGGAACAGCCATGAAACCGAAAAAGCCGCGTCCCCGCAAGCCGCGGGAGCGCCCTGACCTGCGCCGTCTGGCGGCTCCGCCGCCCGCGGACTTCTACCGTCTGCCGGAGCTGGAGCTGCGCGGCGGCAATCTGCTGACCGACGGCTGCCGCAGGGTGCTGGACTTCACACCGCAGCGCATCTGTCTGGACATGGGGGACACCCTGGTAACATTGTATGGCGCGGACCTGCGGATAGAATCCTTCGCGGGCAAAAGATTGATCGCGGCGGGGCGATTCGCGCGCATTGAGCTGCGCAGCAAGTGGGAGGTGCCGCAGGAATGAGGCTGCAATTCTGGGCAGCGGATACCCTCCGCTTTTCGGTCACAGGGCCGGAGCCGCACCGCTTTTTGAACCGTGCCGCCGCGGCGGGCGTGCGGCTGCGGCGCGTCCGCTGGCAGCGGGACGGCTATGCGGCTACGGTCAGCGGTGCAGACCGCCGCCGGTTGGAGAGAATCGCGCGGGACGGCGGCTGGACGCTTGCCGTGACCGCCCGCCGCGGCCCGGGAAAGCACACGGAGCGCCTGCTGCAGACCCGCCCCGGGCTGGCAGCGGGGGCCGTGCTGTTTTTGCTGCTGGTGCGGGCGCTGGGCGGCCTTGTCTGGTGCATCGACTTTGGCGCGATGGACCCCGGTCTGCAGCCCGCCATGCGCCGCCTTTTGGCGGACTGCGGTATTCATGAGGGCGTGTTACTGACAAAGCCACTGCTGCAGACCGCGCAGGCACAGGCTTTGCGCCGCAGTGAGGTGTTCGGCTGGGTCAGCCTGAACTTTACGGGCGGCTGCCTTGCCATCGAGAGCACGCCCTCCCAGACCCAGACCGTGCGGGAGCCGCCGCCCCGGCAGGGCCTGTACGCCAGTGCGGACGGGGAAATACTCGCCGTTGAGATCGAGAGCGGCTTTGCAGCGGTGACGGTGGGGCAGACCGTCGCCCGGGGCCAGCTGCTGGCTGCTGCTGAGCGGCTGGACCGCAAGGGCAACGCTGTGCCGCAGGGCGCCGGCGGGCGCGTTATAGCGCGGGTACAAAAGCATTACACAGCCCGCCAGTCCCTGACGGCAGAGACTTCCGCCTACACGGGCCGCAGCAGCGTGCAGACGACGCTGTACCTGCCGTGGCGCAGCTATACAGACGAGCCGGAGGACCCGCTGACCGGCATCACGCAGACCGACTGGCTGCCCGTGCGGCTGGGCCGCCTGGCACTGCCCGCCAGCCTTTGCCGCGTGACGACCTGGGAGCAGCTGCCGGACACGGTGCAGTATTCCGAGGCTGCCGCCGCCGCACTGGCCCTGCGCGCCTGCCGCGCCGCGCTGCTGGCCGAGTTCCCGGATGCGGTCATCGAAGCAGAGCAGCGCGAAATTTCCGCGCAGGAAGGCACAGAAACGGCAGCTGTGACCTATATTTTCACCGCCAACATCGCCGCACCGCCATGATTCGACACATTTTGCTTAGTATGACGAAATGGCTGATAAAATTTTGTGCAATATTCATAGTTTCTTTTGCGAAAAACTGTGATATAATCTAAATGTATAGCTATGTGCTACACCATGGAACCGGGAGGATGAAAATTTGGCAGAACGATCTTTGGAACTGGACAGCATTGAACTGGCAGCAGCCATCTTTGGCAGCGGCGACCAGAATATCCACCTGCTGGAAAAGGAATTCCGCGTCACGGCGGTCTGCCGCGGCTCGGTGCTGCGCTTTACCGGTGAGCAGAAGGATGTGGACGCCGCCGCCCGCGCCGTGGACGGCATGGTCACCCTGATGGAGAACCACACCCCGCTTGAGGAGCAGACCGTGCGCTACTGCATCAGCCTGGCCCACGGGGGCGAGGAAAAGCGCCTGCGGGAGCTGACCGACGATTTCGTCGCAGTCACGGCCAAGGGTCGTCCCATCCACCCCAAGACGCTGGGCCAGAAGGAATATCTCGCTGCCATCCGCAAAAATGCCATTACGTTCGGCGTCGGGCCAGCAGGCACCGGCAAGACGTATCTGGCTGTGGCAATGGCGGTCAAGGCGTTCAAGTCCAAGGATGTCAGCCGCATCATCCTGACCCGCCCCGCCGTCGAGGCGGGGGAGAAGCTCGGCTTTCTGCCGGGCGACCTGCAAAACAAGGTTGATCCGTATCTGCGCCCGCTCTACGACGGGCTGTTTGATCTGCTGGGGGCCGAGACGTTCCAGAAGCTGTTTGAAAAGCAGGTCATTGAGGTCGCGCCGCTCGCCTATATGCGCGGGCGCACGCTGGATGACGCCTTCATCATCCTGGACGAGGCCCAGAACACCACGCCCGAGCAGATGAAGATGTTCCTGACGCGCATGGGCGTCGGCAGCAAGGTCGTGGTCACCGGCGACGTGACCCAGATCGACCTGCCGGATAAGGTGCGCAGCGGCCTCATGGATGCCCTGCATGTCCTGCGGGACGTCGAGGGCATCGCGCAGGTTCGCCTGACCGAGAAGGACGTCGTGCGCCACCGCTTGGTGCAGCAGATTGTAAAAGCGTATGAAAAGGCCGCCGAGGAGAAGGCTCCCGGCAGCCACAACCATAAACAAACAATGGAGGTCGATTAACGTGTCCAATAAGGTGTTGATTACGAACGATCAAAACGTGGTCAAGGTCCCTTCCGGGCTGCGCATCCTGATCCGCCGCAGCTGCAACGCGGTGCTGGATTTCGAGCATTTTGACGGTCCGGCGGAGATCAGCGTGACCTTCGTGGATAACAACCGCATCCACGAGCTGAACAAGGAGTACCGCGACAAGGATTCCGCCACCGACGTTCTGAGCTTCCCGCTCGGTGAAAACGGCGAGTATGACATTGACGAGGACAACGGCTGCAAACTGCTGGGCGACATCGTCATCTCGATGGAGCGCGCCATGGAGCAGGCCGAGCTGTACGGCCATTCTTTGCAGCGTGAGGTCGCGTATCTGACGGTACATTCGATGCTGCACCTGCTGGGCTACGACCATGAAGCCGGCGGCCTGGAGGCTGTGCGCATGCGCGAGAAGGAGGAGGCTGTGCTCATCCAGCTCGGCCTGCCGCGCACGGTTTCGTATACGAGCGATGAAATTTGAGCAGCTGACCCGCTTTGCGCGGGGCTTTGTCTATGCCTACAACGGCATACGCGCCGCTGTGCAGGAGGAACGCAATTTCCGCTTTCATCTGTGTGCGGCGCTCTATGCCTTTGTGGCAGCCTACTGGGCGCAGCTGCCTGCGGTGGAAACAGCTCTGATTGCGCTCTGTGTGGCGGCGGTGCTGGCGCTGGAGCTTGTCAACTCCGCAATCGAGCGCGCGGTGGACAAGCCCGATACCACTCACTGGTGGACCGCAGGCGCAGCCAAAGATATGGCGGCAGGTGCGGTGCTTGTCATGGCCATCGGCACGGTCATTGTGGCGGTATGCCTGTTCTGGTCGCGGCTGAACATTCTGTGGGCGGCCTTTACCGCGCGGCCGACACGCCCGCTGTGGCTTCTGCTCACGCTGATCGTATTTTACAAATTTATTTTCCGTTCTTCCAACTCAACAGAGAAAGGCAAACAACCGAATGGCAAAACCGATTCCTGAAATGCCGTCCAGCGTCTTTGTGGCGCTGGTGGGCCGCCCCAACGTGGGCAAATCCAGCCTGACGAACTACCTTGTGGGCGAAAAGGTCGCTATTGTGACCAAAAAGCCCCAGACGACCCGCAGCCGCATTACCGGCGTCATCACCAAGGGCCCCGTGCAATATGTGCTGATGGACACCCCCGGCATCCACGCTGCCCGCAACAAGCTGGACGCCCGCATGACCCAGACCGCCGCCGCCAGCCTGAAGGACGTCGATGTGACGATGATGCTGTTTGAACCGACAGGGGAGTTCACCGACGCCGAGCTGACGATGGTCAAGGCGTTGCAAAAGGGCGGCCCGGCCATTGCCGTTATCAACAAGGTGGACCTGCTGGATAACTTTGCCGCGCTGGAAGCCCGCAAGAAGCAGCTGGAGGAGTTCGGCTGCTTTGACCACATCGTCACGATCTCGGCTAAGGACGGCACGGGCTGCGATGAACTGTTTGCCATGCTCAAGCCCTACGGCAACGAGGGCCCGCACTATTTCGATGATGACGCCTTCACCGATATGCCGGAGAAGGAGCTTGTCGCAGAGCTTGTGCGCGAGAAGGCACTGCTTTTCCTGCGTGAGGAGGTGCCCCACGGCATCGCCGTCGTTGTCGAGCGGTTTAAAGAGCGCCCCGACAAGGATCTCATCGACATTGACGTGGACATCTACTGTGAGCGCAAGAGCCATAAGGGTATGATCATCGGCAAGGGCGGCCAGATGCTGAAAAAAATTGCCTCCGCCGCCCGCATGGACATTGAGGAACTGCTCGGCGTCAAGGTCAACCTCCAATGCTGGGTCAAGGTCCGCGAGGACTGGCGCGATAACGAACTGCAGCTGAACTCGCTGGGATTTGCGAAGCCGTAACGATGCTGCACGTCGTAGGGGCGGGGCATACCCCGCCCGCAGCCTACCCGTTATAGAGCATTATCCGTAAGGCCGCGGGCCGGACATGTCCGGCCCCTACAGCATCCGCAAATTTATTTTATTCCCCATTCCGCCAACATCCCCGCGCCCCCTCTGCTACACTGTAGCCATGGGGGTGAACGGCATGGACAAAACGGCGGACGACTGGCGGCGCTTTGCGCAGACAGGCAGCATTTACGACTATCTGACGTACAAAAATCAACAAAACACAGCACGGGAGGACGTATATGCAGGTGGCAACAACGGGCCTTGTGCTGCGGCAGGTCAAGGTGGGCGAGGCAGACCGGATCCTGACGATCCTGACGCCTGACCTCGGCGTGGTGTCGGCATCGGCCCGCGGCAGCCTGCGGATGAAGAGCGCCCTGTTCAGTGCAACAGGGCTGTTCTGCTACTCGGAATTCACGCTCACCAGCGGGCGCAGCCACTATTTTGTGGACACTGCGCAGGTCAAAAAGGTGTTCCACGGCATCTCCGCGTCCATTGAGGGTATGGCTCTGGCCAGCTACATGGCGGAGATCGCGGCGGAGCTTTCCCCCGCGCCGCCCGAGGCCGACGCCCAGCTGCGCCTGCTTCTCAACTGCCTGTATATGATCAGTGAGCGCCACTATCCCTGCGCGCAGCTCAAAGCCATCTATGAGCTGCGCGCCCTGACGCTGGCGGGCTATATGCCGGACGTGCTGGCCTGCGCGGGCTGCGGTAAATACGACGGGGGAGAGTTTTACCTTGACCCTGTCGAGGGCCGTCTGCTCTGCGCCGACTGTGCCGAAAAAGCGCACCATATCACGAATCTGGACAACGGCGCACTGTACGCCCTGCGCCATATCTGCCTGGCCGAGGATAAAAAGCTGTTCGGGTTCAAAATCTCGCCCGAGAGCTTACAGGAGCTTTCCCGCACCAGCGAGCAGTACACGCTGGCGCATCTGGAGCATGGGCTGAAAAGCCTGGATTTTCTCAAATCTGTACTTGAATAAGGAGACCTAAACCCTGTTATGGATACCGCCTATAAAACAACACTGGAGCTGGACAAGGTCCTGAACCGCGCTGTACAGCTCTGCGCCTGCCAGGAAACGAAAGAAATGATGCAGGCGCTGGAGCCGGCCCCCACGATTGAGGATGAGCGCTACGACCTGACCCAGACCAACGCCATCAACGCGCTGCTCATCAAGAACGGCAGTCCCCGCTTCGGCAGCGTGCGCGAGGTGCGCCGCATCGTTGCCCACGCCCGCAAGGGGGGCATCCTCTCGATGGGCGAGCTGCTGGAAATTGCCGCGACCCTGCGCAATTTCTCGGGCCTGTCCCAGTGGTACGGCCTGAGCGAGCATGAGATGCTGCCCACCGACGACCTGTTTTTTGCGCTGGCCCCGCAGCCGGTGCTGGAAAAGCAGATTTCGGAGAGCATTCTTTCTCCCGAGGAGATGGCCGACACTGCCAGTGTGACCCTCCACGATCTGCGCCGCAAAATCCGCCAGACCGAGGATTCCATCCGCACCAAGCTCGATAACATCATCCGCAACTCCACCACCAATAAATTTTTGCAGGATGCCGTCGTTTCCCTGCGCAATGGCCGCTACGTCGTGCCCGTCCGCGCCGAGTACCGCGGTGAGGTCGGCGGCGTCATCCATGACGTCTCGTCCACCGGCGCAACGGTCTTTGTAGAGCCTACCGCCGTCGTCGAGGCCAACGCCCGCATCATGCAGCTGCGTGCGCAGGAGCAGGAGGAGATCACCCGCATCCTGACCTCGTTCTCGACGCAGGTCGGCTCGCTGGAGCCGCAGTTCACCTACAGCTATGACGCGATGCTCAAAATCGACCTGCTGCTGGCAAAGGCCCGGCTGGCTGTGGAGCAGAACGCCTTTATGCCCGCCGTCAGCGACACGGTGCACTTCAAGCTGAACAAGGCCCGCCACCCGCTCATCGACAAGAAAAAGGTCGTGCCTGTGGACATCGAGCTGGGCAGCGAGTACGACACCCTCGTCATCACCGGCCCGAACACCGGCGGCAAGACCGTCACGCTCAAGACCATCGGTCTGCTCGCGGCCATGACGCAGTGCGGCCTGCACATCCCGTGTGCCGACGGCAGCACCATGCCGGTGTTCCACGAGATCATGGCCGACATCGGCGATGAGCAGAGCATCGAGCAGTCGCTGTCCACGTTCTCGGCGCACATGACGAACACCGTGCGCATGCTCAAGGAGTGCGACGACCGGTCGCTGCTGCTGTTCGACGAGCTCGGCGCCGGCACGGACCCGGCCGAGGGCGCGGCGCTGGCCATCGCCATCATCGAGCACGCGCGCAAGTGCGGCGCGCTCATCGCTGCCACGACGCATTATACCGAGCTCAAGGTCTACGCCACGACGCAGCCCGGCGTCATGAACGCCTCGTGTGAGTTTGACGTGGACTCCCTGCGCCCGACGTACCACCTGCTCATCGGCATCCCCGGCAAGTCCAACGCCTTTGCCATCTCCGAGCGGCTGGGTCTGCCGCAGGAGATCATCGACGACGCGCGCAGCCGCGTCAGCACCGAGAGCGCGAGCATGGAGGCCACCATCGAGAAGCTTGAGCAGGTGCGCCAGCTCATGGAGCGCGACCGCGCCGAGGCGGCGCGCCAGCTGCGCGAAGCGGAGGAAAACCGCCGCAAGTCCGAGCGCCTGAAGGCGGAGCTCTCCGTCCGGCTGGAAAAGGCGGACGAGAAGGCCCGCCGCGACGCCGAGCGCATCATCGGCGACGCGCGCCGCACGGCGGACGAGGTGATGCGCGAGCTCGACGCGCTGCGCAAAATGGAGAAAATGGACACCGACCACCACCGCGCCAACGACGCGCGCGCCGCCCTGCGCCGCAAGCTGAACGTGGCCGAGGACGCGGCCGCCGCCGCGGCGCACCCGCAGGTGCAGGAGAAAAAAGTCTCCGCCCGCCCGGTGCGCGTGGGCGACACCGTGCAGCTGCGCAAGATGGGCGACATCAAGGCGACCGTCACGGCCATCTCCGCCGACCGGACGCTGACCCTGCGCGCGGGCATCATGAACGTGACGGCCAAGGAACAGGACGTGTACCTGCTCGAAAACGAGAAGCCCGAGGCGCAGAAGTTTGCCGCCGCGCACGCAGCCAGCCTGCGCAATGTGGCCGCCGAGTCGGAGATCGACCTGCGCGGCATGGACACGATGGAGGCTGTCGCCGCGACCGAGCGTTTCCTCGACAACGCCGTCATGGCCAAGCTCGAGAAAGTCACCATCATCCACGGCAAGGGCACCGGCGCGCTGCGCGCAGCCGTGCAGCAGTCGCTGCGCAAAAACAAGGCCGTCAAGTCCTACCGGCTCGGCCGTTACGGCGAGGGCGAGAGCGGCGTGACCGTTGTCGAACTGAAATAAAAACAGAAAAACCCGGCGAAAAAACGCTGTGCAAAGCAACAAAAAAACGAAAATCGGTTGACGATGCTGGGCGTTTTTGATAAGATGATACAAGCATAATAGTGCATAAGGAGTGGAGAAAATGATCACGAAAGAAGCAGTCATCAACAACCTGGAGGGACTCCATGCACGGCCCGCGGTCTTTTTTATCCAGAAGGCAAACGAGTTCAAGAGCAGCATCTGGATCGAGAAAGACGAGAGACGCGTTAACGCCAAGAGCCTTCTCGGCGTCCTGTCGCTTGGCATCGTGAAGGGCTCGACGATCACCCTCGTGGCCGACGGCGCCGACGAGCAGGAAGCGATCGATACCCTGACCGCGCTGATCAATTCCGATTTTTCCGAGTGATCCCAACAACATGAAACCGAAACAGGGGCGTGTCATCAGCACGCCCCTGTTTTCCTGACCGCAGATTTTTTCGGCATCGCAGGAGCAGACTATGGAAAAACTCCGACCCGAGCAACTGCGCGAAAAGGCCAATATGCTCCCGCTGCTGCCGGGCGTGTACATCATGCTCGACGAGCACGGCGAGGTCATCTATATCGGCAAGGCGAAAGCGCTCAAAAACCGTGTCACGAGCTATTTTCGCGGCGAGCACCTGCCGAAGGTGGCGGCCATGGTCGCGCACGTTGCGGATTTCAATGTCATCGTCGTGCAGTCCGAGTTCGAAGCGCTCGTGCTCGAAAACTCGCTCATCAAGCTGCACAAACCCAAATACAACATCCTGCTCAAGGACGACAAGGGCTATCCCTTCGTGCGTCTGGACGTGACGCAGCCGTACCCGACGTTCTCGCTCGTCAATCATACGGAGAAGGACGGCGCGAAGTACTTCGGCCCCTACGGCGGCCGGAGCATGACGGCCGAGATCATCGACACTGTATGCAAGACGCTGCGCCTGCCGACGTGCACGCGCCGCTTTCCGCGCGACATCGGCCGCGCCCGCCCGTGCCTGAATTACCACATGGGCACCTGCGCGGGCTACTGCCTGAAGGACGTCACGCGCGCGGAGTACCTCAAGGCCATCCGCGAGGCCGAGATGATCCTCGACGGCCGCACGGCGGAGCTCACGGCCGAACTGACCGAGCAGATGCAGGCTGCGGCCGATGCGCTGCGGTTTGAATACGCGGCGTCGCTGCGCGACCGGCTGCGCGCCATCCAGGGCCTGCAGAACCACCAGCGCGTCATCGCCACGGCCTACTCCGACACGGACGCCGTCGGCTTTCAGCGCGGGGCCAAGTGCTGCTTTACCGTGCTGCACTTTACGGACGGTAACCTCACCGGCAAGGACAAGTCGTTTCTCGACGAGCCGATGGAGCCGGACGGCGAGGCGCTTGCCGCGCTCGTGCAGCAGTATTATGAGGGGCGCGGCGCCTATCCGCGGCAGGTGCTGCTGCCGTGCGCGCTCGAGGGGCAGGAAGCGCTCGAGCGCCTGCTCACCGAGGCGGCGGGGCACAAGGTCGCGCTCGCCGTGCCGCAGCGCGGCGACAAGTGCCGCCTGACGGAGATGGCGGCGAACAACGCGCGCGAGGAGATCCTCATTGCGACGACCGCGGCGCAGCGCAGCCTCAAAACGCTTGAATGGCTTCAGCGTGCGCTGGAGCTCGACGCGCCGCCCGAGCGCATCGAGGCATTTGACATCTCGAACCTCGGCGATACCGGCATCGTTGCCGGTATGACCGTGTTTCAGCATGGCCGGCCGCGCAAGTCGGACTACCGGAAGTTCCGCATCCGCACGACGGACGGGCAGAACGACTACGGCGCCATGCACGAGGCGGTCACGCGCCGCTTTCAGCACTATGTGGACGGCGATCCGGGCTTTTGCCCGCTGCCGGATCTGCTGCTCATCGACGGCGGCGCGGAGCACGCGACGGTCGCACAGACGGTGCTCGACGGCTTCGGCCTGACCGTGCCGGTGTTCGGCATGGTCAAGGACGACCGTCACCGCACACGCGCGCTCATCACGCCCGGCGGGCATGAGATCGGCATTTCCGCCAACCCCGCGGTGTTTGCCTTCATCGGCACGATCCAGGAGGAGACGCACCGCTTCGCCATCACGTACCAGCGTGCGCTGCGCTCCCGCCGCATGAAAAAATCCGGTCTGGAGGATATCCCCGGCATCGGTGAAAAGCGGCGGCAGGCGCTGTTAAAGAAATTCCGCTCCG
>OLNM01000165.1_pt1 | contig 65522 bp, 57 predicted proteins | sample 1672391 | NCBI WGS metagenome assembly OLNM01 (sample SAMEA3136680, study PRJEB25190) | human gut metagenome | reverse complement strand
GATTAAGATGAGGAAAACCTCATTTTAACTTGTGCTAAATCTTGACATAGGACCAAGGACATAAGGAAAAAAGAACCACCACTCATTATTATACATATGTGATATACCTATAAATCCTTTTATAAATACTCTAATATCAACGACATAATATTTTAATATATAAAGTAAAGGAATAAAAATCAAAAAAACTTTCCAATAATTCAAATACAATTTTTTTATTTTATCTACGAGGCAACGACTCGTTTCACTTATATTTGTACAATGTAAAAACGTATAATAATTACCGTAACCGCCTAAGAATACATAAATCATCACACACAATTTTGAAAAGGATGCCAAAAAATAGGACAAATCCCCCCATGAATGAAATATCTATCATTTTATATGGGATACGGTCTGGAAAACCAAATAAGTGATGAAATAACATCATACATATAGCAATTCCCTTTAATCTTAGCGTATCTTTTTTGGAAAAAGTTATCTCCTTCCCCATAACTTAACATTACCCTCTCTTTCTTTTCCAAATTTTTCCAAGTAACCATATCACTAATTTAGGGCTCTTATCAATTGCTAATACAATCAACTTATCCTTTTTTGTCAAATTCACTTCTTTTACAAATGAAAGACTTTTTCTAAGATAATATAAGGAATCCACATAATCATTCATATTTTCTCTTACATTTTCCCATGGAATAACTATAAAAAGCGTTCTCGCTTGAAATAATGTTAAACGTGCAAAATATTTTTCTAACTTAGGAGCATTAATGTGCGCTAATTCTTTTAACTCATATGCATTCTTAACAGAGTCCACCAAAGATTGTCCATATCCTGAATTTGTTATACTTCCAGGTCTTTGAAAATAATTATATCCCGAATAATCAATTTCTATGATTTTTAAATCCGTAAATAACATTTTAGATAAAAAAAAGAAATCTTCATTAAGTCTCCCTTTTTCGAATCTTCTTTCTTTAAATAATTCAGATGTAAATAATTTGTCACATACTGACTCTGATTTTTTCTTTTCACACATGCCTTGAATATATTTTTCAGATGTACATACAGAAACTTCTCTCGTTCCTGCTGATTGATCCTCTATTATTTCATAGGTAGGAGAAACAATATGACTTTTCATATGGATAATATCTGCTGAACACTCAATTGCTGCCATGATTAACGTTTCAATAGCATCTAATTCCAAATAATCATCACTATCAACAAAAGCAACATATTCTCCTGTAATAATATTCAAACCAACATTTCTTGCATCTGAAAGTCCACCATTTTTCTTATGAATAACTTTTATCCTAGAATCTGTCAGCGCATATTTATCACAAATATTAGGAGATTTATCTATACTTCCATCGTCTGACAAAACAATTTCTAAATTAGAATACGTTTGTTGTAATAAACTTTCGATACATTTAGGTAAATATTTTTCAACATTATATACCGGAACAACTATGCTAACTAAAGGATTTTCATTGCACACTAAGCAAACACCTCCTGAATAGCATCCCAATTATCTTGATACACAATACTGTTTATTTTACATTGAAACCTATCTTTATAATTGCTATCTGAAATAAATGGACTTATTGCTTCTGCGATTTTTTCTGCCGAAAATATATCTACTATGATTCCTGTTTCCTTATTAATCAATTGCTCAGATGCTCCCGCAAAATTAGTACATACTATTATTTTTTTTAGTACCTTTGCTTCTGCAATTGTAATTCCATACCCTTCATGTCTAGAAGGCTGAACATAAAGATCCGCTAATTTCATATATGGATATGGATTTTCTTTTCTACCAAGAATGGTAAAACAGTCACTAACATCATACTCATCTATCAATGTTTTCATCAAACTTTCATCTTTACCATATCCAATAGCATACCAAGTAAATTTCAGTCCTTGTTTTTTTAATATTGACGTTGCTTTAATAGCAAGGTCAAATCCTTTTTGTTCAACAAATCGTCCTACTGTCACGATTCTAAAATTTTTATCTGTTTCAAATCCTCTATCCAATGATGAAAAATCCTCTGCTTTCAACAGAATCTCCTTTTCATCTACAATATTAGGAAGCGTAAATGCCCTATTACTGCAATTAGAACATATATTGCGAAATTCAGATGTAATTTGTTTTGAAACACCAAAAAATGCATTATATCTTTGTAACCAAGCATCATATTGCGCGATAGGGAATCCAGTTGTTATAAAGTCATTATGAATCCATGCATATTTTATTTTTGCACGCACTTTTTCTGCAACATATTTCAACACAAGCGGTGAATGCATATGATAACATACTGCATAATCATACTCTTCTTTTAGCACTCTAATCTTATCCAAAGAAACGTTTACCGGAAAAGATATTCCCTTTACTATGCGTTTTGTTACTATTTTAGTGGCTTCTGCCATTTTGCCTTTTTTAATTCTCTCTAAAACTATATCCTTAAATGTACCACAATAATACTTTTTATCTAACTGAAAATTAATGAGCCTGACAAAATTAGGAATTTTTTCTTCCATTTCTTTGTCCTGTGTATAAAAAAGTAACACTGTCAAATCATATTCTTGCGGATTGAATCGATTCAATATAGTAATTAATTCTTTTTCCACTCCTCCACATACCATTGTTTGTAAGCAAAACAATACTTTTTTCAAATTACTACACACCACCTTTTCTGTTTTTATATTAAATAAATTCCAGAAGTTTATTTATTTCTTTACTATTTGATAAATCTATCCTCGATAAATTTTCTTCTATTTTTCGTTTTAACAATGGTTCTTTAATCAGTTTTTCAATGCCATTTGCTAAATCATCTGCACATGATTTAACTACAATTGCAGTCTTATTATTTTCTAATATTTCTGCTGCAGCGATTTCCGTTAAAACAATTGGTTTTCCTAAAATTGAAGCTTCACAAACAGTTAAACAGTAACCCTCTGTATAAGATGGCTGTACATATATATCACACATCTTCATATATGGATATGGATTTGTTTTTGCTCCCAAAAATTTTACTGATTCAGAAACATTCCATTCCTCGCTTAGCTTTCTTATTCTTTCTAAGTCACTTCCATCACCGACAATATACCAGCGTACTTCTATACCTTTACCTTTTAATTTGGCAACGATTTCTGGTATCATTTCTTGTCCTTTTTCTTGACTTACACGTCCAACAGTAACAATCTTAACATATGTATCGTTAACTGCTTCTTCTATTTTTTCCCTAGATAATTTTCTTATTTTTTCTACATTCAGCAAGTTTTTGTATGAGTCTACTTTTTCATCTAATCCTGTAAAATCCTCCAAGAACCTATTACAAACAGATGGAGATACACAATAAATCTTATCAAATTTATTATATACAACATTGATATCTTGTTTGTTTATTCCTTCAAATGGATGCTCTCCATGAATCCAAGCAATTTTTTTCTTTGCTTCTACTCCATATAAAGTCATCAATAACTGAGATATACTCATCCCGTGATAAGCTATTGCACAATCATATTCATCATCTTCATAGATTCCATAGTTTTTTGCTGTCAAATTATTTACTTTTACCCAGCGATTACTCAATCTTGTCCAGCAAAAGTACTGAAGAATATATCTTATCAAAACAAAATACTTATGATTCTGTATTAATTTTTTGATCGTCTTTTTAAAACTTGGTGTTTGAACAATTTTCACGGAAACCTCATCTGATAATTCCTTTATCAACTCACCCTCTGTATTCTTCATCAATATTACAACTTCACAATATTCTTTCAATTGATTAGCAAAATCTACACAAGCTTTTGGAATTCCTCCTATTGACATTTCATCCAATATAATTGCTATTTTCTTCATCGACTAACTTCTTTCTATAATATATATCCAAATCCTTTTTTCACAATCTTTGCTTTACTATCTTCATCATTCATTAACTCATCTGGAAGTAAATCTATCACCGGATATTCTTTCATTAAATCTTTCGTCTTATTTACATATTCATCATATGTGCAAAGAATTTGACACGGATTTCCTATAACAACAGAATTGTCTGGGATATCTTTGGCAACAACAGCACCGGCACCAATAACTACCTTATTTCCAATCGTTGTGTTTGGTAAAATAATACTTCCCCAACCAACAAATACATCATTACCAATATGTACCTTTCCAGCCTTTGAATATCCTACGGTCTTATATAAACTCGCATCATGAGTTAATATTTTGACCCCTGTTATAGTTACATTATTACCGATTTTTAATAAATATGGTTCTCCCATATCTATGTTCGACGCAATAATATGTACATTATTTCCTACCTTTCCACCTCCATTGCGGATTTTCTCAATAATTCTTTCTGCGATCTGCTCATCCGTAGGCGTTGGTCCTTTTATAGTTTTTATAATCTTATAACAAATCTTCTTAATAAAATTCATCTTTTTAATCTCCTCTTTAAGTCATCATACTGATTTCCTAAAATCTTTTTCCCAATCCTATTTGGTAAATAGTATAAATACTGTATACGCGGATGCATTCTTAGAAATCTTTTCAGTGGTGACTCCGCTTCACACCAAGATCTTTGAAAATGGTGAATCGTATAGGTATGCGTCGTTTTATGTATTTTTTCTGTATAATAATTCTTTGGTGAAAAATAATCACACGGGAAAATTTCAATTCCCTCTACGCATTGTCGCATTCCATTTGGATTTAATCCATTTTTTAAAAGAAATTCCGAAAAATAGTGAACATTTGTTGTTGTATTAAGCTGATTCTCTTTTAAAATAAAACTCATATTCTCATATTGTTTTAACCATTGCTTAAAAAGTGGGTGATTAGGCTCTGCTGCTATTACTGCTGTCATTACATATTTCTCTTCCTCAAATCCTGCAATAGCCTTATATTCAAGTAAATCATTAAAGTTTTTTAAAACTTCAACATCTGTATCAAAATATATTCCCCCCATTTTTACAAGAACTAACAATCTCACATAATCTGAAACAAATGCCCATTTTTTCTTTTCGTACGCTTCGTGCGCAAACTGATTTTCTGAAAAATCAATATTTTTCTCATTCCACTCTATTATTTCATAATCAGGCATATACTTTTCCCACGAAGCAATACATTTACTTACAGATTCTGGCTTTTCAGCACCTCCAAACCAACAATAATGAATCTTTTTAGGAATGCTCATTTATTTTTCTCCTTCTCTTTTAACTCCTCTTTCCATATCTATTTTTGCAGTCCTAGATACTGTATTTTTCTTATGTAAAATATATCGTATTACATCCATTATCTTTTGCAATACAATCGATAAATAGAATGCAAAAAATGATATTTCTAAATTATCAACCATCTGGCGTATAGTCATATTACCCTTTTCATAGAGATAATAAATATAAACTTGTATTGATGTATTGTACGCATTCATTACACCAAAATTGTAATCCTGTCGAATTGCCATTGCCCATTGCTTCGGATTTTTAGCATAAAGTAAATTCCCACTATGTGACAATCCATCTTCCAAATATTCACAAAAATATATACCTTCATTAAAATATCGAATCAAGTACCCATCTTTTGCAATTTTATTCCATACTAATCGCTCTGTCAAAAATTTTTCTCCTTCAATTTCTGGAAATGGATAATTCTTAAGTACATCTGCATAATATATTTCAGCTTTATCTCCGTAAATATTATATTTTTTACATTCCATCGCAGTACAATCCACATATTTTCCATCAAACGTTTTCCCCACTGCTTCTCCATCTGTATGAACACATAGTCCCTGAATCCCTGCATACTTGTGTTTAACATCTTCTGGAATACTAGCATTAATCTTTATAACACACTCCAGTGCGTCCTCTCTCAACCAATCATCGGAATCCATTAATAAAACCATTTCACCAGTTATCAGTTCCATTCCTCGATTAATGGCACGATGCTTGCCTCCATTTGGAGTTTTTTTATAAATAATAGGGAAATCAACTCTTTTCTCCTGAAGAGATTTAACTAACTCTTCTGTATTATCTGTAGATCCATCATCTACAATAACCCATTCAAAATCTTTATATGTTTGTTGTACAAGTGATTCAAATAATCTTGTCAAGCAATATGCTCGATTATATGTAGGCGTAAATACTGTTATCTTCATTTTATTAATATTCTCCTTACTGACCGTTTCAAACAAATAATAATTTCTTCCCTTTTTTTCTTTCTAATCACTTGCCGCATCCTTTTATATACTTTTTCTCGTGACAACTCATTTTTCTCTCCTTGCATAAAAAATCCTAATTCATTACACTGGAGAGATTCCCATCGCCACATATCTTCTGACATATTCTTTAACCAATTATATGTTATATCTACTTTTTCATTAATTAAACATGAAGTATTAATACAAACTTCCAAAGCATATTTCCACTGATTAGCCAAAAACCATTGCTGAAATCTATCTGCCAAATGAGGTTCTAATTGAAGCATATTCAACATTTTTTCCACCGCAGCATTTATTGCCAATATATAAAAATCCCATTCTCGATATAACTTTTTCACACCACTATTCTCAATAGTACAATCATAGTGATAAAATTTTTCTGATGATGTAACTATTTTTTTTGCATATAGAAGTATTTCAGAATTGAAAATAAAATCTTCACCAAATTTAATTTCCTTGTCAAATCTAATGTTATTATCCATAATAATTTTTCTTGGATATATTTTGTTACAAACCGAGCATATAATGGCCTCTATATTTTTTACCACTTGAAATCTAGATATTAAATCAGTTGGCGTATAACACGAATTGTCAACACACAGTTGTTGTGTCGTCGTAGAATAATGATTTAAAAATGAATACACACCATATGAAGCTTTCTGCTTTTTGATTAAATCTAGCATGCTAGCCACTGTATCTTTCTCAAGCCAATCATCTGAATCTACAAACATTAACCATTCTCCTGTTGAATTCTCAATACCAGTATTTCTTGCAGTTGAAACTCCTGAATTCTTTTGGTTGATTACTTTTACTCGTTTATCATTTTGAGAAAAGCTTTCACAGATAAAAATACTATCATCACTAGACCCATCATTTACTAACACAATTTCTATATTATAATATGTTTGGTAAATGATACTATTTATGCATCTCTTTATAGTTTTTGATGCATTATATATTGGAACAATAATACTAACTTTATCCATTTAATATTCTCCCTCATATAAACTATCCTGCATACGGACATGTCCCCATTCATTAGGGTTCCAATAAAAATCATAATTCTCTAAAATTCTGATAGTAAAAGCTGACAAAATTACATCTATCTCTGAACTCGATCCAAATTCGCTCTTTTCAAGCAATACCAAACCAACATCATAAACATTGCTTACTAGTTGACTTATAGGCACATCGAACATATAACTACTCTCTCCTTCTGGAATAGAATCAAAATCTAAGCAAAAACTGGACGCTATTGAATAGCCTCTTTTACTCCAAAATGTAAATCTAACACTTGCTAACTGAATTTCCTTTTTTGCGCTAATAGTTAACTTTAACTTCATATTATCGCCATAGCAATATTCATTTCCAGTTTCTCCTAAAAGATTAACTTTCGTAAAACTTGCGATTCTATCATTTTGTACTTCGCAATAACGCTCTGCATTAATCAAACTCTTCTCTAAGAACTTTTCCAAATCTCCTACATGAGAATAAATTGCAATTGCTTTTTCAACATCTCCATCAAATATAACTTTTCCATGATCTAAAACTACACATCGATCACATAATTGACGAATTGTATTCATATTATGACTAACATACAAGATTGTCCGTCCATCTTTCTTAGAAACATCACTCATTTTATCCAAACATTTTGTCTGAAAAGCCATATCTCCAACAGCCAATACTTCATCCATAATCAAAATTTCAGAATCTAAATGCGCCGCCACAGAAAACGCAAGCTTTACATACATTCCCGAAGAATATCTTTTTACAGGTGTATCAATAAATTTTCTGCACTCCGAAAATTCAATGATATCCTCCATCTTCTTATCTATTTCTGCTTTTGTCATACCCAAAATAGCGCCATTCATATAAACGTTTTCGCGTCCTGTCAATTCCGGATGAAACCCTGTTCCTACTTCCAACATAGATGCAATTCTACCATTCATGCAAATTTCACCTGAACTCGGAGCTGTTACACGAGATATTAACTTTAGTAGTGTAGATTTTCCCGCACCATTATGACCAATTATTCCAACTCTCTCTCCCTTTTTAACTTCAAAAGAAATGCCATTTAACGCCATAAATGTATCACCTTTACTGTACTCTTTTGAGCCAATTTTTTTAGTAGGATCATCCTTTTTCAATAATTTTGCACCAAAACGTTGCAACTCATCACGGAATGTTGTTCCACCTATCTGCCCCAATTTATATATCTTTGAGACATTATCTATCTTTAGCATCAATTCTTCCATATTTAATATTTATAAATTTACTATCTTTTTATATAAATAATAAATTATTCTCCTTTCTCAAATTCTCTTAGATATACTTTAAATTGTATCCATAAATGTACGCTCAATTCTACTAAATAAAATCAAACCAACAAAAAATAGTGATAAACTAATAATCCAACTCGTAATGTAGTATACAAGATTAAAATATCCGAATCCAAACATTGCATAACGGAATGTCGTAACAATTGGAGTTACTGGGTTTAACATATACAAAAACATTACCTTCTCTGGAATCAAACCAAGACCGTATGCTATTGGTGAACCGTACTGCCATAACTGAAGCCCAAATCCAACCAGCATCGCTAAATCACGGTATTTCGTAGTTACTGAAGAAATGATTATTCCAACCCCCACAGAAAGTATCAACATTTGAATGACAGTTAATGGAACTAATAAAAGCATTGGTGTAATCCGAATACTTGTACCACCTTTTATAAGATAAAAACACCAAAAAATCAAAAACATTACAAATTGAATTCCAAACGAAATGAGATTGGAAATTGATGTTGCAATAGGTGACACTAATCTCGGATAATATACCTTGCCCATAGTAGCTTGATTGCTCAAAAAAGTGTTTGATGTTGCCGTCAAAGTTGTTGAGAAATAACTCCAACAAATATTACCTGCCATGTAAAATAAAAAACCTGGGATTATAAAATCTCCTTCTACATCTGCCGTAGTGAGTCCTGCTAAATTACCAAAAACGATCGTAAAAACTACTGTGGTAAGCAATGGCTGAATAATCGCCCACAAAGGGCCTAAAATAGTTTGCTTATATAATGCTGTAAAATCGCGTTTTACAAACAACATTATTAAATCTCTGTATTGAAATGTTTCTTTTATATGCAAATCAAAAAGCTTATGCTTAGAATTAATTGTGTATTTAAACATTTGATTCATTTGTATTTTCCTCCAATTTGTTCATGATTTCATGATATAAATCCATGTATTTCTGATAGTTTTTATTCTTATCAAAATGCTCAACTGCATAATCTCTGCAGTTTTTTCGCAAAATACTTCCTTGTCGCACTTTTTCCAAAGAGTTTATAATACTATTTGCATCATCAACTTTTACCCTATATCCTGTCACTCCTTCTTCTACTAATTCCCCGCTGCCACCAGAATCATATGTAACTACTGGTATTCCACAACTCGCAGCCTCCATATTAACTGTTGGCAAGTTATCTATATGAGTAAGATTTAAAAATACGTCTCCTTTTACATAATAATTTGCCAGACTTTTTTTATCGCTGATATAACTTATTGCTCTTATTCTACTGTCATCCATGCATTTTTGCTGTTGCTCTGGATTACATCCTATTATCAAGAGATTTCCAGAATTTCCTAAAAATTCTAGTACTTTTCCACGTACTTCTTCATTTTCAGGTTCAAACCATTTGTTTGCCATTGTGACAATAGTAAATGAGGTATTCAATTCCACCTGATTGTGAGGGCAGAAAATTTCTGTATCAACACCATTATATATCGTACTCAAATTAGCTTTTCTAAGGATTGGTGATTGATAAGCCATATCTGTTATCCATCGGCTGCAACCAACAACATATAAATAATTATAATCAAAAAGCCGAAGACGATCTCGAAATATCTGACGTGAGGAGTCTTTAAATTTACTAGGAATATCCATATATCTCTTCGGACAGTTGTTGCATTCTGTTTTCCATTTTTCACACCCAATATCAGCAAAATGATAACACTTACCTGTAAAGTACCAACAATCATGCAAGGTTAGCAAAATTGCAATTTTATTTTTTTTTGCAAACTTAACTAACTGTGGAAGATGTAAAAAATTACTGTGTATGTTATGCAAATGAATAATATCCGGTTTTATCTGCTCCATTTTTTTAATAAATACTCTTGTTGAAAGTTTAGATGCATAGCATTGTTTCCCATCAATTCTTGTTCGCAAAGCATGGAGTTTCCAATCTATTGTATTTCCTACCTTAATCCCATTTTTTACACTTCTTAATCCATCCCTATATACAACGACTGATTCTTCGCCATTATCTTGTAGAAGTCGATCGATATCGTATACAATCGTTCCTGTACTTTTCTCACCATATATTGCATTAATCTGTACAACTTTCATTGTTTATACTCCTTGCCAAAAAAATTGATATGGTACAACATATGCGGATCCAATTGTAATTCCAAGATACATATACAACAATCCAACATACACTGTAAACTTTAATAGAATGTAACTTTTTCTGTTTACTCTCGATGCTGTTAACATCCTAGGAATATAAATTATTAAAAAAATGGAATAGTACCATACGATACGGAAAAAGATACTATTTACAGACACAAAAACTTGCAACACAGTAGCAATTCCCATAATTGACAAAATCGAAGGTGACAATTCATTTGCCTTTTTCCCTTTATATGTAAAAAATATCCCCCAAATAAACAGTAAAAAATACACCAACAAGGTAGTCATTCCACCTGAGCTTCCAGAATAAGTGTCAAGTTCAAATCCTATTGCCTGAAAAGCAGATGTAGCCATACTAGTTAAAGTCCCTCTAAAAACAAAAACTATTGGTAACATTGCTAAACACACATTTGCAATTGAAGGTTTCTTTTTAAAGAAATACAATAAAACCATAGGTAGTATGATAAGACATGAACGATGCATTGTAATTCCTATGACTATATATACCAAACTCTTCAGCATACTTTTTTCTTCCTTTAACAATTCCAAAACAAACATCACTGCAAAACCAAGAGCCATAGTCTGTCGAATACCTGTCATAGAAAATTGAAAAAACATAAATGCCATTAATATCAAATAACTCATTCCATAATCATCCGAATATCTATAAATAAGCTTAGTGATAGGAATATAAAAGATACATGCTGCAATTAAAGTTACTGAGACAAAATTGTGGAATATATTATCCACTAACCACTCGAAAATATAAAAGCCAAAATCACGCTTTTCAAGGGAAATAATTTCAGCTAAGGAACTTCCCGACAATCTATAAAAATTCAGATAATATCCCGTTGTATCTGATCCGACCGTATTGTGACGAAGACCTGTAATTAAAACAAACATACTACATATAACTATACAATATGTTCTATTACTTATGTTTCCATTTTTTCTAAACACGTTTAGCACTAAAATTGTTGCTAGTAAAAGTAAGTAAATTAACATTCTGCAATCACCTTATTAAAATCATCAAATAGCATTTTTTGGATATCCTTTCTTTGATGATTATTCTTTCCACAAACATATGCTTTCTTTGCATATTCACATATAACTTCATTGCTACAAACTAAATTTTTTACATTTTGATATATTTCCTCTTCAGAACTCGCTGTGATTGCAGCATCGAACTTTTTCAAATACTGAAAAGCTGCGTGTCCCTCCCAACAAATTGCCATGACAGCACAACCACTTGCAAGACAATCCATAACTTTTGTTGAAAATGAGTCTTGCGTCAATAAACGATTTTTTTTATCAAAACTTTCTATATGTAAAACAATGTCTGATTTTTCATATATTTCAGGAAGAACAGATGCAGACACTCTGCCATGAATTATTGAATGAACACCATCATTCAATAATCTATTTTGAATGTCTGTAACTTCATCGGCAGTATAAATATTTAACTGAATCTGTGTCCTATTATATTCTAAATTTACTTTACCAATTGCATCTGTAAGTAATTTTAACGTTTTCCATCTATTACAATATAATTTTCCTGCATATACAATTTGAATAGGCTTGTGAACATTTTTATGTACTTTATTTTCATCAAACAGACCACATTTCACTAAAAATTTTGTTCTGACACCAAATTCTTTTTGAAATTCTTGCATTTGTCTATCTGATTGACTATAAAACAATTTATATTGTGGAATCATCCTTTTTAACCACGCACGTGTCCAGAATCTCCGTATCCAAAAAAACGGTGAGAAAGATACTTGATGTAAAGAATATTCGTCATCACCCGTATAAGCCACAATAGGTGCATCTGTAAACTGAGAAACTGTATATTCTAATCTGCACATCTTTATGGAACCACGTCGCTGTGAAAAGATAATATCAGGATTAAATGTTTGAATAAACTTTTTCAATTCATCCATATCATATCTTCCATATCTCCAAACAAGATCCCGTAAAAGCCTTGCTGGCTCACCAGCAAAAACGTGCTTAATTTTTTTATTATCACTTATATCACAAGATGCAGACTTTGTTTCAGGCAAAAGCTCTTTTTCTAAAAGAAATTGTTTTCCGGCTTTCTCTTTTGTAATCAAACTTTTTATCATTGAATTTTCGCTAATCATAAAATAATGACTGCAACATTGATTATTGGGTATCTGAGAGGATCCTGAAATCGTCCATATTTCAATATCAGGAAAATCCTGAAACCAATTTGTCATATTATTATTAGGAGCGGTTATATCATTCCAGCTTTCACTTAAAAGTAGAAGTATTTTCATTTTCAACCTTTTTCCCTCCTCAAATTTTACCTTTTATCCTTAAAAACATGATAGATTTTCTTAATGGTATTATGGTATCTATCCGGAATAATATGCTTTGTCCAAAAGCTTATTGTTCCAGTTGAAACACAAGCTGCAAGTAATCCCTTTCTCCTAAATACTTTTGCAAATTTTTCTCTCTTTTTTACATACTTATCAGATTTATTACTATGTGCACTCATATTACTGAGCGTAGCTGTATCATAATCTGTTTCAAACATTGCAAATTCTGATTTATCAAGAAGTTTTAATGCCTTTTCACCGTTTTCAGTACGGATAAAGATACAAGAAACTCCTTTTGGATTCCAATAAGGATCTGTTTCTTTAATCCCCCAAAAATCCCCTACTCTTATATCGCCAATGCCATTTTCTCCACGAAACTTACAAGCAAAACAAGACGGCCGATTATAAACCTGCATACCATAGCCAAGAAATGTTCCATATAATGTGTTACACATTATTTGACCATTATCATATTCTTCCTCTAAATGTGGAACAAACCAGCCCTTTCTTTTACTGCGTGCATTGATTCTTCGCAATTTTGATTTATATTTCTTTTCCGCATAGTCTTTATATGCTTCTGCTATTTTATATGACGATACACCCATACATACAAGTTCGCAACCAAGAAATGTCCCATATACTTTCCCAAGATATTGTTTTATAGCATAGACATCACATGGGCATCCCACAAATAGTACATATTTTCCCTGCTTCAATCTCGTTTCAACTTGCTTATATATGTTATTCTTCTCACTTTGCACGTATTTTGAACTTGCAAATGCAAGTAAATCTTCTTTATTTTCCGTCAAAAAATATTCTGATTTAATATGGTCTGGTGTGTAGCGAACACCGGCAACCGCCCCGCCCATTTCAATTATTTTTAATGAAAGGGCTGTTATAAAACCACCTGATGTACTATTATATAAAATTTTTTCATTCAACGAATAGCCTGCATACGTTTTCTTATACGGTTTCAGAAGATTTTCTTTATCATTAATCGGACATACATTAAGGCATATGCCGCACTCTATACATAGTTTAGACTCTACAACCGGATAAAGAAAGCCTTCATGGTCATATCTCATACTAATTGCACCTTTAGGACATCTACTTGCACAAGCAGAGCACCCACAGCAATTTGAAACCAAATTACTGTTGCTTGTTCTTTTGTCGATCCAAAAATTCTGTATATGTGACATTACGTTTTATTCCCTTTCCTCCTTGATACATCCAATACATTTTTTGTATTGACGTCAAATTCTTTTCTCTCCTAAGTTTATAACAATTATAAACTCCCCACAAAAATTTTAACACAAAGTTATTTTTATATAAATACTGGTAGTAACCGCCCAAATTATAAAAGTATTGCTGTGTATATCCTTTAAACCACTGAGATGCATTACTGTAATCTACTGTTGCTATTTCCGCAGGATATTCATATATTTTCATTTTCCTTTTTCGAATATCATGTTCAAATAACGAATCTTCTCCACCACCCCAAGATGAGCCTGAGCCAAATTTTTCATTAAACCAAATATTCTCTGCTTTTATTGATTTCATTTTTATAGCTAGCATAGGAGATCCATAAGCTCTATACATAGGTGCTTCTTTTACTTCTGTAATACGATAGTATGATTTTTTCATTACACAATTAATTCTATTTAGATTAAATACAATACCTACTGCATTCGGTATTTCAAAAAAAGCCTTTGAAATAATATCTACATACCCCTCTGATATTGTTTCATCATCATCACAAAATAAACATATATCGCCTTTTGCATGATTCAATGCCATATTCCGGCTTTTAGATAAACCTCTTTCCGTAGTAGAAATCATTCTCCACAAATACCCATCAACCATTATTTCTTGATAATCTTCTTTATCGCACTGATTAATAATCAGTAAGTCACTCTCTATTCCCGTTTTATATGCTATATCAAAACCAGCTTGATGCATAACGGACATAAGAACTTCTACTTTTACTTTCTGCAACATACTTATCCTCTTATCTTTATCCTTCTAATGCCATTTTTAAATAACACATTGATTCTTCACGCATTTTTCTTAAGCTTTCATTAACCGAAATATAATCTACGTCTTTTAGCAAAATATCCCTACAATTTTTTATATATCTTTCTTCCAAACCTAAATATCTTAAAACAGTTCTTTGTCTAGAAGATTGATCATATTGTTGATATGCTCTTTCAACCGCCCAAAAATTTCTATCAAAAATTATTGAAAATAACATGCCATGATAAGAATCTGTAATTACAATTTCTGCATTCTGAACCAAACTAAGGAAATCATTTGGTCCGCAATCAGGACTATAAATACTTACTGATTTCTCTATAAGTGATACTTCTTGGCCAATTGAGTAAGCACATAAATGCTGATGCTTCAAAAACTCTGCAATTTTTTGCTGATTAGTCTCGGAAGTTTCATCCAAAAAATACAGCACCGCATATTTTTCTTTTGGCTTGATTTCAGAATAAGTAATCCTTTCCCATTTCTCTCTTTCTATCAGCAAAGTCGGATCTAAAACTACCGGAACATCTCGTCCCGTCAGTTCCTTCACTAAACGTTGCCCATCATCCTCACGAATGGATACAAATGGAATATCAGAAATATATTTTTTCATTTGGAATTGGTTATAGTTTGGAATATAATTTCTTCCAATGCTAGGTGCATACGCAATTCTTTTATGTTTCGGCGCAAATCTTAAATACATCAATGGGTCAACATACATTGTTGTAGAACACCATACTTGATCACTGCCACAAATGAACTTTGAGTATTCATTTCCACGTGCAATTTTTGAGAGTAATTTTCTCGGATAAAGTTTTTGCGTAATATGTTTATCTACAAAAACATCAAATTTTTTCGCCTTCCCCTCAGTAATAGGCTTCGTTTTTACTTCTTTCATACTTTTGAAAACACCAGTAATAAGTGACGGATGTGTTATCATTTTCATTGCTGTCATTAACATCTTTTGAGGTCTGAAATCATAATTTTTCGAAAGATTTCCTTGCTCCCAAATGATTTCAGATTCATACCCTAAACTTTTCACAACCTCACATAGTGCATAACATTGTAATACGGAACCATAATTTTTTAAATTTGTTCTATTTACAACTGCAATTTTTTTCATATAATACCTCTTATATTTTTAATAATTGTCTTTTTCTTTCTTCTATCTTCTGATTCAAAATATGTGAATCAAAATTTTCTGTCACAAATTTTACTGCTTGTTTTCCCATTTTTTGTGTATCACATTTTTTCATTTTATCCATAGCGAAAGAAAGGGCTTCTACATCTTTTACAGGAACTGTAAGCGCCGTAACATCTTCTTTCACCGTATCTATTGGACCAGGAATTTTAGTAATAATTGCAGGTGTTCCAACTACTCCAGCTTCAATTACAGCATTTCCAAATCCTTCTCGATAGCTCGGAAAAACAAGCACATCTATCATTGCATAATACTTTTCAATATCAGATACTGCTTCATGAATTAATACATCCGAATTAGCTTTCGCTCTATCCCATAACTCTTTATTTAGTTTCTCTTCATCCTCAATATTCCCAATCAAAAACAATTTAGACCCATTATTTACTTTAAAAAATGCTTCTAATAATTCATCAATTCCTTTATCTTTAGTAATTCTACCTATAAATCCATAAATAAAATCCGTAGCTTGATATCCGTACTTCTCTCTTAATTCCGCTCTCCACAATTCTCTTTTGCTATAATCAAATCTTTTTAAATCTACGCCGCCAGTGCTTCCATTCCATACAACTGTCGCCTTATCCGATGTAAATATTTTTTCTCTTATTCCTAAATCAAAATTTGATTTACTGACACATTCTATTGATGTCGAATTAAAACATGTGATTTTTTCTAATATCTTTAATACATTGGCTCCGCTTCCTTTCGCACCCAAGTAACGAAATCCCATTAAATGATAATTTCTAACCCGACATCTCACTATCCTAGCTGCAATTGATGCATATAAAGCTGCGTTTGGCGTTGAATATTGTACTAAATCATATTTTTCTCTTTTAAATATCCTAACCAATTCTTTGATAGACCGAATTGTTCCTTCGACACTAATTCCTCTTGGCATATTTAAAGGAATATATTTTATATTTTCCCCCAGTATTTCTTGGAGTTCATCATCTTCTGAACAAATTACATGCACTTCAAAGTCGTGTTCTGCTAAGTATTGTAGTTGCGGAACAAAAAAAGCCTTAATTGTAACCGGAACAGTAACCACATAACAAATTTTCTTCATCTACCTCATTCTCCTTGCCGGTATCCCAACATATACTCCAGCCTCTGTGATGTTCTTTACAACAGCTGCTCCTGCGCCAACCACTACATTCTCTGTAATATTGGTATTGTTTTTCACACATGCTCCTGCACCAATATGTGTACCTCGTCCGATGATAACCGTTCCTGCTAGTGTAGCACTTGGTGAAACGTGTACATAGTCCGCTAAATAGTTATCATGTTCTACAATTGCTCCAGTATTTATAACACAATGTCTTCCAACAGTCGCACACGGATTGATTACTGCATTCGCCATAATGACCGTACCTTCTCCAATCTGCACTTGCATACCAATTATAGCTGTTGGATGAACCAATGTAGCCCATTTTACATCATACGTTGTTGCAATTTTTTCACGAATCTCATTATTCCCAATTGCAATCACAAACTCGCAGTTCTCTTTGTATTCACATACATTTTTTGTACTTCCCAAAACTGGGAATCCGCAGATTTCTTTTAACGAGTCATTATCATCAAGAAATCCAATAATATCATATCCGTTTTTTAAAGCAATGTCTGCAATTACTTTTCCATGCCCACTGGCTCCAATAATTACTAATTTCTTAGACATGTTCTTCTACCTTTTCTTCTGTTCCCATAAACACTTCCATTGTTGCAGATGTTTCTGAGCTAATTCCATCACGTTTCAAAACATTCCAGATAGTCTGAAAGATAATCTTCCAATCTCCTAAAAACGTTACATGATCCACATACTCTACATCATACCTGAACTTATCTTCCCAGCTAATTGCATTTCTTCCATTTACCTGTGCCAGACCACTTAGTCCCGGTCTTACTTCATGGCGACGTCGCTGTTCTTCATTATATCTAGGCAAATACTCCACCAACAATGGTCTCGGTCCGATTACTGCAATATCTCCAAATAAAATATTCAAAAGTTCTGGAAGCTCATCTAAACTTGTGCTTCGCAATAATTTTCCAAACTTTGTAAGTCGTACCTCATCAGGAAGAAGATTACCGTCTTTATCTCTTGCATCTATCATAGTACGGAATTTGTAAAGCGTAAAAATCTTTCCATTTAGCCCTGGTCTCTTTTGTTTGAAAATCACTGGACTTCCTAGTTTTACACGTACAAGAAAAGCTGTAATGAGCAACACAGGAGATAACACAATCAATGCTACCAATGCACATAACAAATCTTGTGGTCTCTTCACATATTTTTCATAAAATTTCTTTTTATGTGGAACTATTTTTTTCCCCTTACTCAATTTCCTATTCCCTCACTATTCAAAACATTTCTTAATCACTTCAATAATCATATCCTGCTGTTCCGGTGTCATTTTATTGTCACTTGGCAGACATAATCCCCTGTGGAATATATCCATTCCCACATCCAGCGGTTTCCCATCTTTTCCAACTACTTCTCCTGCAATATATGCATTCGTTTTCGCTCTTCCATTTCCTTCTCTTGTCACAAACGGATTCATACGATAAATCGGCTGCATATGCATCGGTTTCCAGATTGGACGGCCTTCTGCATTATATTTTGCAAGAGTCTCTAAAATTTCTGTCGGACAACTTTTCCCTGATTCACTAATATAAAGCACTTCCTGCTCACCCCGAACCTGTTTGCACATTGCTTCTGGATGAATCAACATACAAGATAACCAAAAATTTGGCTCACTATTTTTTTCATCATAAGGATTCATCGTAACCGGCAAATCTTGTAATCCTTCTTTGTATCTCATATAAATCGCTTTTTTCTGTGCGATATGCTCATCGAGATATGGTAACTGTCCTCGCACAACTCCCGCAATCACATTACTCATTCTATAGTTGTATCCAAGCTCTTCATGCTGATACCACGGCGCATTTTCTCTGGACTGCGTCGACCATTTTCTTGCTTTTTCAGCTGCTTCCTTATCATCTGTCAAAAGCATTCCACCTGCAGATCCTGTGATAATCTTATTTCCATTAAAGCTGATACAATTGAATACACCAAATGCACCTGTCTGCTTCCCTTTATATGTAGCTCCAAAAGACTCTGCTGCATCTTCAATAATCAATGCGCCATATCTTTCACAAATTGCTCTAATCTCATCTATTTTTCCTGGCACTCCATAGAGGTGTGCCAATACTACAACTTTTACTTCCGGATAAATTTCAAAAGCTTTCTCCAACGCAACTGGATCCATATTCCACGTTTCATCTTCTGTATCAATAAATATAGGAACACCACCTTCGTACACAACCGGATTTACTGTAGCATCAAATGTCAGATCCGAGCAAAACACTCTATCTCCTTGCTTTACTCCTGCAAGTTTTACTGCTAAGTGTAGTGCTGCTGTTCCACAAGAAAGTGCTACTGCGTATTTGCATCCTACTTTCTCACATACAGAATGTTCTGATTCAGTAATATTTTCTCCAACCGTCGACATCCAGTTTGTCTCATATGCCTGCTTTACATACTCTAATTCCTGTCCATGCATGGTTGGGGAGCTCAACCATACTTTTGATTCAAACGGTTTAATTTTCATAATCTTATGTTCCCCTTCCTCCTACTCCTTCAGATGATACGTCAATATGATCCTCCTTACTAATTTTCTACATTTTTCATATTCACATATATCTTATTCGTAAGTTCATTCATCCTTCATCTTTTTGTATATTAACTATTATCTCTCTTTTTCCTCTTCTACTTCCTGCACTCCATAATAAGCACTACTGTAATCCCCACCATAATATTTACTATAGTAATACTTTCCATAATACCCTTTTGCTCTGACATCTACTTTATTTAACACTGCCCCGAGAATCCGACATCCGGATCGTTCTAGCTGTCGCTCTACTTTCTGTGCCATTTTATAACTGATCGCATCATTTTCAATGACGAGCATTGCCCCGTCACATTCTTTCGCGATGACCGCTGCATCAATCACACTTCCAAGCGGCGGTGTATCAATAATAATATAGTCATAAAGTGCGTGTGTCTTTTCCATTAGCTGTCTGAAATGTTCGTTCCCGAGTAATTCGGATGGATTTGGCGGTACCGGCCCAGGAAGGATAACATGCAGATTGGAAATATTCGTAGCACATACGACTGCCCCCAGTTCTTCCTGTCCGGACAGATAGTGGGAAAGCCCTTTTACTTCCTGCGTGACCTGATATCGTTTTGAGAATACCGAGCGGCGAAGATCCGCATCGATATAAAGAATTTTTCTGTCTGTCTCGGCAAGGCTTTCTGCCAGCCGGAATGATACTTCTGATTTCCCTTCTCCAGGGGTGCAGCTTGTCACTGCAATGGCATTGATCTCTTCCCCGCAGAACAATACATTTGTTCTCAAGGTGCGATATGCTTCGCTTGTTCTGTAGTCCATGTTGTCTGGTATGACCAAATTAATCTTCTGCATCGCTTTCTCCCTTGTGTTCTATTTCTTTTTCTTCGTCTTTGTCTTGTCCTCCGTGGACGGAATCGCTCCAAGTACTCCGATTCCAAGATATTTCTCCACATCATCCTGACTACGGATCTTATCATTCATCAAGAAGATCAGTAAAATGATTCCGGCTGTCAGCACAACTCCTGCAGCGCCTCCAAACACAGTATTTTTCATAATATTCGGACTTGCAGGTTTTGACGGAATCAATGCTTCCTGTACCGTGTTCATTGCTTTTAAGTTCATAACCTCTGTCACATGATTCGCACCAACATCTCTTACTTTATCCGCAAGTTCTTTTGCAAGATATGGATCCGGATTGCTGACGGAAATATTTAGAATCAATGTATTTTCCTGATTCGTCACCGTAATTGCATTGGCAAGCGCGGTACTGGACATCTTCAGTCCAAGTTCCTCGATCACCTTATCGGTGACCGGTCGGCTCTTTAAAAGAGAGGCACAATCACCGAGTAGCTGATTGCTGAGGCTGATGTCTCCCGATGTCACCGCCGCATCCTCTGCCTTTGTCAATACATATGCCTGTGTGGTCGCCTGGTAGATTGGTGTGACCATAAATTTCGTATAACCGAATGCAGCTCCGGCTGTCAGTACACCGACCAGAATAATGATCCACACTTTATCTAACAGGACTGCTAATATTTCCAGCAGATCGATCCCGTTTTCTTCTATCTGTTCTTCTCGTTGTCTCATTCATTTTCTCCTATATGTTCTCTTTTCTCTGTCACAGTTCCTCTATGAGTTTATTTTCAATCAATTTCCGTGGATTGTCATACAGCAGTTCTTTTGTACGCGCAAATCCATATATTTTTTCCATATATTCGGCACATTCCTTCAGATTCGGTCTGCGCGATTCCATATGGTGCATGTCCGATGCCACAAAGTGCACCAGTTCCTTTTTCATCAGCTTCTGAGCAAAAAGCTTCATCCGCAGACCATTTTTCCCTACGATGCTGTCGCCATTGAGTTGGATATAGGCTCCCAATTGGATCACTTCAGAAACTCTGCTGACATTTTGGTGGAAGACACGATACCGCTCGGCATGTGCGATGATCGGACAGTATCCTCTGTTGACCAGAACGTGCACTGCATTGCGGATATACGCATAATCTTCCAGCGGCGAGAATTCTACAAGCAGATATCTGCTCTTTGCCATCGGGAAAATATTCCCTGCGGTAATCTCCTCCGCAAAATCGATTGTATAATAAATCTCTGTCCCCAAAAGTACGATCATATCCGGCAGATGTTCTCGCAGCCATCCGCGGATCTTCTGCAAAGCTTCCATGGTCCGTTCCGGGTTGCGGTGAAAGTGATTCCGATGATAGTGGGGAGTTGCGATCACACACCGTACCCCCTGCCGATATGCACTTTTTAACATCCGCACACTTTCCTGAAAATCCGAAGCTCCGTCATCCACCCCAGGAAGGATGTGTGCATGAATATCAATCAGCCCTTTCATCTATGTTCACCTCACCTTTTCTACCCTCTGCTGTTTTTAATCAGCCGTCTTCGCAAACTTGCAATCCGCAGTAATAATAATGCAGCAATTCCAAAGAACCCTATCGCAAATCCCTCAAAGATCATCAGACCGTTCGTCACATAAGTCACCATAAACTGGTACAAATATTCCGGTTCGATCACAAGCCGCCGATAGTCCTGTGCAAGCAGCAAATATGCCGGAACAAGACCGATCATCATCCCCGATGCCAGTGTACTGTACACAAGATAGCGCATCGCGTGATGTTTCCAAATATACATCCGGAATAATACAAATCCTGCCAGCACCGCAAAGACTATGCAACCGAGAATGCCAACTGTAATTACTTTCTCTGCAAAACCATGAATTCTTCCATAATATTCAATAAAAGGAATCTTCGTTGCCCTTACATATTGACCCGCTGCCTGTTCCAGATAAGTATTCAGTACTGTCTGCTGTGCTTCCCCCAGCTCAATTTCCCGGGACTTTGCATAGTTTTCTACATTCTCTTTTAACTTTGTTCGAAGCTTCCCGGTATCCGGCTGATAAGTCTGTCCGGTCAAAGATGCCTCCAGACTCGCCCGGATATCGTTGTACATACTGTTCGTATCTACAATTCCTTCCAGTGCACTTTTCGGAATCCCAAGAGGAATGGATAAGTCTTCCACTCGCTCATAAAAATCATCACAGACTACTCCATAATAATCCTTCACATTCAAGCTGCGAACGATCATATTCTCATTCAGAAACCCTAACCGAAGGCTTCCAAGAAGCGCTGCCATTGTCAGTGTCACCGCGATCAAAAAGGACAGAATCATGCTCACGATCGTTCTTCCTTTTCTGTTGGAGGAAGACTGCTTCTTTGTTTTCTGATATTCCATCTTTCTTCCTCCTATTTTAATACTGGTCCACTCACTTTGTCTGCATAGACAAAGAAACGCTGATCCGTACTTGACAGCATGCCAAACGGATAACAAGTATACATGACCAGTTCTTCTTTCTTCTGAAGCAGGTCTACTGCCTGCGGATCAGATTCGTTTAAGATCTTCGTCTCCCGCACTTGGTAGCGGTAGATCCCATAACTTGTCTTAATTGTCACTTCGTCTCCCACTGCAATCTTTTGCAGCGGAGAAAAGTAGGTTGTATTGTGCCCGCTGAGTAAAATCGTCTTGCCATACCCTGGAATAAAGCTGCCCTGATACTGTCCGGCTCCCACACGCATGATCTCCATGCTGTCGCCGTAGTAGAGCGGTACATCCAGCCCAATCTGCTCACAAGTCACATTTGCATAATGCTCCCCAAACTTCGGCCAGGTTACATCCGCAAGCGGAATCTCTTCCGCCTCTGCATCTTTATCTGGTTCCGAAAAAATAGAGCCCAATTCCTCAGAAAATTCAGGAAGGCTCTCAGTCATAAACATGCTGCCTGCAGTCGTTACTATATTTATAAACGGGGATGCCGCAACATATACAACTCCGTAACCTATCATGGTAAAGAATAGTGGCACGATCACATATGCCACTATTCTACTTTTACGCTGTTTCATCAATCTAGCATTCCTCTGCAGTCTCTCTATAGTTGTTCTTCTTTGCCACAGCAGCACATCCTACCAAAGCCATCACAAATCCGGCTGCTACCGCATATGTCGCTCCGGCGTTCATACCAGTCTTCTTGATCACCTTGTCAGAAGATCCGATAGTTGTACCGTCTTTTGCAAGCTTTACATTGATCACACCGTTGTCTCCTGCGAGCATGTCCGCTGTGATAATGATTCCGACTTCTTTCAGTCCCGGCGCAATCGCATCTACAATCTGCTGTGCGATCTGCATAATACCATCTTTTCCGATAATATTTAACAAATCTTTTGCACTTGCAGCGCCATTCGCATCAATTGCCTGCTGTAAAAGGCCAGCTGCCTGATCGATTGCCTTTAACACTGCATCTACCTGACTCGCTGTCAGATCCACTTCTCCGGAAGCGAGCCAGCTCTCTGCCTGACTGTAATAACTTGCATACAGAGAAACATCTGTCACTCCAAATCCAGCTGCAGAACTTTCCATCTTATTCAGAATCTTCTGCTCTTCTGCGCTGACTCCTGAGGCTGCCAATGCCGGCATGCACATAGAGGCACTAAGTACACCTGCGGCCAATACTGCAGCAAATTTCTTTTGGTTCCTCATATTCTTTCCCTCCAAACATCACACACATCTCATATTTACACGGATATTTCATTCGAAATATGAATTGCTTTATAATTTCTATATACGAAAACAGTATATTGCATCTGTTTCTGTTTGTAAATATCCTTTTGCCCCACTTTTTTGCTCCATGTTGTCCTTCATCCGTAATGCGCTATTTCTGTGACGCCTGATATCGATATTCCGGAACAATCTTATGTACAAGTTCACGAATGTTCTTATCTTCCCTCCGAGATGCTTCATCCAATGCCTCGATATTTTTCTCAAAGGTCTCCTCATCCACGTCAATCTGTCTTCCGATGAAGATTCTCTTGTTCTCTGTCGTCTGCATTCCTTCTTCATCCATCAAAAGCTCTTCGTAAAGCTTCTCTCCGGGACGCAGTCCGGTAAATTCAATTTTAATATCTACATCCGGTTCGTATCCCGACAGCTTGATCAGATTTCTGGCAAGATCAACGATCTTGACCGGCTCTCCCATATTGAGTACGAAGATCTCTCCGTTTTTAGCATAAGCTCCGGCCTGAAGTACAAGGCTGACCGCCTCCGGAATCGTCATGAAATACCGGATGATGTCTTTGTGTGTGACAGTGACCGGACCTCCGTTTTTAATCTGCTCTTTGAAAAGCGGAATTACACTTCCGTTGCTTCCAAGGACATTGCCAAAACGGACTGCCGCAAACTCTGTCTGACTCTTCTTTCCGATCGTCTGAATGACCATCTCACAGAGTCTCTTGCTCGCCCCCATAATATTGGTCGGATTGACCGCTTTGTCTGTAGAAATCAAAATAAACTTCTTCACTCCGTAATCACTTGCCATCTTCGCAGTCTTATAAGTACCGATCACGTTATTCTTAATTGCCTCGTTCGGACTGTCCTCCATCAATGGGACATGCTTGTGTGCCGCTGCGTGAAATACGATTTCCGGGTGATACGTGGCAAATACATCGTTTATCCGGCTTGTATTTCTGACAGATCCGATCAGAACTTCCAGATCCAGATTTGGATATTTTCTCTTTAATTCCTGCTGGATCGCATAGGCATTGTTCTCATAGACATCAAAGATGATCAATTTTCCCACGCCGTGTCCCGCAAGCTGACGACAGATCTCACTTCCGATCGACCCGCCTCCTCCGGTGACAAGAACTGTCTTTCCCTGAATATATCCTAAGATTTCCTCCAGATCCACCTTGACCGGTTCCCTTCCGAGCAGATCTTCAATCTCAACTTCTCTCAACTGTGAGATGCTGACTTCTCCGTCAATCAACTGGTAAATTCCAGGGAGAATCTTCAGCTCACATTTTGTCTCTTTACAGATTCCCACCAATTCCTTGATCTGTTGGCTTGTCGCCGAAGGAATTGCGATGACGATCTTCTGGATCTTATACTTTTCTACAGATTCCATAATCTTGTCCGCCCCACCGACAACCGGACATCCGAGAATATATCTTCCCCATTTCTTCGGATCTTTGTCAATCAGACAGCAGACCTTTCTCGTAGCTGCTTTGCTCAGCCGATTCTCCTTGATGATCGCAGCCCCCGCATCACCGGCTCCGATGATCATGACATTCTCCCGCTTCTCCGTCATTCCACAGTTACACTTATTTCTTACAAACCGGAAAAACCGGTAAGAGAACCGCAATCCCACGACCATGAATAAAAAAAGCAAAAAGTATAGCAACAGGTAACTTTTAAACATCTCAAGTCCCATCACTGCCATTCCCAGAACGTGCAGCAGACTGGAAATTGCCACAGCAGCAACGATACAGGATAATTCCGTGATGCTCGCATATTTCCAAAGGCTGGTGTATAGATGAAACATGGAGAATACAGCCAGTGTCACCAAAATATTCAGCGGCATATATCTCCACACAGTATGGATAAACGTCTCTTCTACAGCCTGAAAGTCAAACTCATGCCGAATCCACAGACTGGCAAAAGATGCCACCTGCATAAATAAAATGTCTAACATCACAAGCAGAGCTATCCGGACTGTCAATGCATGTTTTTCTGTTTTTTTCATGTTCCCACTCTTTTCTCATTAGTAATTTCCTATTATAATATATAACATTATATATAGCACATTATTTCACGAGATTCAAGCACCCCTACCCGGTTTTGTTTTGGCATGAAAAAGTTTGTTTTAAATGATTATAATTTAAAAGTATTTTCCTGCTTTTATGGTAAATATTTCTATTCGCATAAACGGTGATTTATCCCCCAATCAAAAAAGAGATGCCGGTCTTGTTTTTGTCCACCGGCATCTCTTTCTGATTTCGCAAATACATTTCACGAATTCTGATTTATTTTTTGATTTTATTTAACTGAAGATTTAAGACTTTTACGCCCTGCTCCGGAATTTCCTGTCCCATCTGTCCTACCATCTGGATCATTTCTTCTAATGTCTTTCCGCCGAGCATCTTTAACATTCCTTTGTTTAATTTCATGCCAGACATTGCAGATAAAGCTCCGCTGAGAATTGCAGCCGCCTCATCGTTTTCAATGATATCTGTAATCTTGTCGCGGATAGAGAAGTATCCTTCCGGGAATACCATCTCGCCTGCGTTTGCTGCCTCTGCCGCCGCCTGATCAAACCAGTTGGCTGCTCCTTCCATTCCTTCCTCATCTTCATTCTTCGGAAGTGTGTAGATTTCCGGTTTTTCTGCTACTTTTTCAAGTGCGAGAGAATCTGTGCAGTCGTTGTATCTTGCAGTGATCTGTGTAAATCCTTCGTGAAGCGGAACTCCTTCAAATACAAAAACCTTCTCTCCGCTCTGCTCTGAAAATAATTCTCCGTCTACATAAAGCTGCACTGCCGGCTGGTTCGAGTATACTTTTACCGTTGTAGTCTCCCCGGCTCTCTGTGCATATCTGCGACCGCAAACGTATACAAATGGTTCGCTGCTCCAGTATGCTTTGTATAAGTAGAAGGCTTCCTTTTTGATCTTTCTGTCGATAGTAACAAGACCTTTGTTATTTCTTCCTGCCACTCCACCTTCATCTCTGGCTGCACAACCGAAGTCGAACATGTTCCATACATGGCTGCTCCAGATATAGTCGCGCTCCATCAACATTTTCACCATGAACTCATGGTACTCTGCCTGATATGCCTCAGAGTAATCTCTGCACTTCGGCTCATCCGGCTGATAAGTAATGATTCCTTCTGCACCATACTCAGAAAGTCCGATGCAGCGATCTGGATATTTCTTATGATAATCGTCAAACCATACAGAGTTCTGCTCATATTTTCCGCCGTACCATCCGAAATAGTGATTATAGCTTTCTACATCTGTCACACTGTGAAGATCGCTATCCTGGGAGAGCAATGTCACATGTGCCATCGTTGTCAGTCTGGTTGGATCCAGCTCTTTGACAAGGGCATTGAGATCTCTGTGGTTATCCACAAGCCCTGGTTTCTCACCGTGGATCGTAATCTCATTTGAGATTCCCCAGAAGCAGATACATGCATGATTGTAGTTCTGATAGATCAGATCTTTCATCTGCTGACGGCAGTTTTCATGTGCCGCCGGATCATCGCTCTGGCTGCTGATGTACGGGATCTCTGCCCATACGACAAATCCATACTCATCACATACATCATAGAAATCCTGACTGTGCTGATAGTGTGCAAGACGGATCGTATTTGCTCCAACCTCCCGGATCAGATCCGCATCAAGACGGTGATCTTCTTTTGTCAGTGCATTTCCCTGATACAGCTTATCCTGATGTCTGGAAACTCCACGCAGTTTCATCGGTTTTCCATTTAAGAAAAATCCTTTTTCTTTGTCGACATAAAATTCACGGATACCAAAACGTACAGTAACCTCATCAACCGTTTCATTGCGGCGTACCAGTTCTGCTGTACATGTGTAAAGATATGGATCTTCCACACCCTGCCACAGATGTGCATCCGGAAGGAACTGAACGACTGATGGCTGCTCTGCCGGTCTCCAGCTTTCTGCTACAACGTTTCCATCTGCATCTTTGATCTGGTATCTGACAGTATAATTTTCGTCTGCATTTTTCACCCAGGATTCCAACTTGATCTCTGCATCTTTTCCTTTGACAACCGGAGTTACTTTCAGTCCCGGAGCCCCATAAAAATCCAGATCAAAATGAACTTCCGGCACAAGGATCAGATTGACACCGCGGTACAATCCGCCATAGAATGTGAAGTCTGCAACCTGTGGATAGATGTGGCTCTTCTCGCCATTGTCCACTTCGATCACAAGAAGATTTTCTCCCTGCGCGTGCAATGCTTCTGTCACATCCGCACGGAAGGTAGAGAATCCGCCTTCGTGATATGCCACTTCCTGTCCATTTACATACACGCGTCCGGACAATGCTGCTGCCAGCACTTCTACATAGACACGGTATCCATCCATACACTCCGGTGTCTCAAAGCTTTTTGCATACCAGCACGCTCCGCGGTAGTATTCTCCTCTTCCGTCCTGGCCATCCACAGCGTTCCATGTGTGAGGCAGATCTACTTTTGCCCAGTCACAAGGAAGTTCCTGCGGAAGTCCGACATTTTCTTTTTGAAAATACCAGTTTTTATTTAATTCTATTACAGTTCTCATGATATCTTCTCCTTTTCCTATTAATTTGTTTTATCATAGCATATCTGATTTTTCCGTTCAATCAACAATCATGGACATTCCGTTTTGAAACCGACACTTTCCCTATATCTGTTGTTTTTCTTCTATTTTTCTTTGTCGTTTTCCTTTCTTTGTGTTATGATTTACAAATAAACCATTTTTGAATGTTTAGAAAGGCGTTCTTATGCAACAGGAAAAATTACATCGGAAGAGAGCTTACTCCCAAAAAGTACTAAAGGAAGCTCTGCTCAAATTACTGGTCGACCAGCCGCTCTCCAAGATTACCGTACAGAAGCTCTGTGAGACTGCCGACGTCAACCGCACTACATTTTATTCGAACTTTGAAGATATCTTTGCATTGTACCGGCAGGTCCAGGACGATTTTCTCGAACAGATGGCACTGTTTACCCAACAGCAGAAACCTTATGCGGACAACCGTGCACTGATCTGCGATATCTTTCGTTTTCTCTATGAAAACATGGACTCCTGCCGTGTACTGATCCTTCATTCGGAAGATGCATTTCTCGAGCGTCTGTTCGCACTGCAATACGATGTCAGTCGCACTTTGATGCAAGAAAGCTGCGATGCATTTGATCCGGACTCTTTTGATTATCTCTATACGTTCCGTGTCTGCGGAATCATTGGAATCATCCGGAAATGGTTCCACGATGGGCTAAAGATTCCTTATGAACAGATTGCTGACTATGCGATCCAATCTTCGGATGCACTCCTCTACTCATGGAAGGAGGCTCATAGAAGCAATGACTAACTTTCACAGACGAATACTCCAGACAGGATTTGTGCTTCTTGTCTTCCTGCTGCTCCTGTTTTTCTCTTTTGAGCAGCAGAAAAAGCAATCTTCGGGAACGGATGAAACTGCAAAAGCTCCTATTTCTGACACTGCTTTTAAACTGAATACCGTTGTTACTGTAACGCTCTATGACTCTACAGATGAGAACCTGCTTGCAGAAGCGATCGATCTCTGCGACAAATACGAAAATCTGTTCAGCCGCACACTCCCGACAAGCGAGCTCTACCAACTCAATCATGGTCTTCTTCCACAGGAAGACAGTTTTTTCTGTATCTCACCGGAGATGACGGAACTGCTCACTACCGCACTCTCCTACTGTGAGAAATCGGGCGGAGCCTTCGACATCACCATTGGTCCGGTCTCTGCTCTGTGGGATTTTACTTCTGAAGAAAAGGTGGTGCCGTCGGATGCCAAGATCTCTGCTGCACTTCCGCTGGTAGATTATCGAAAGGTCATTGTAAAAGAAAACCGTGTCCGGTTTTTGCAGGAGGGAATGCAGCTTGACCTGGGAGCGATCGCCAAAGGCTACATCGCTGACAAAATAAAAGAATTTCTGTTAGAGCATGGGGTAACAAGCGCCGTAATCAACCTTGGTGGAAACGTCCTCTGTGTCGGAGAAAAGCCGGATGGCGATGCTTTCGGAATCGGAATCCAGAAGCCTTTTGCAAAACGAAGCGAGACCGTGTCGACAATCCAGGTGCGGGACAAATCCATTGTCTCCTCCGGGATCTACGAGCGTTCTTTTGAAAAAGACGGCAAGTTCTACCATCACTTGTTAAATCCAAAAACGGGATACCCTTATGGCAACTCACTTGTGTCCGTCACAATCCTGTCCGAAAAATCCGTAGATGGAGATGGACTCAGCACTGCCTGCTTTTCCCTTGGTCTCGAAGAAGGTATGAGATTCATCGAAGATCTTCCGGATACGGAGGCCGTATTTATTACGGAAGATTACAAACTCCATTACAGCAGCGGTTTTCCACGATCGTAAAATCATAACAGAAGAGAATCTCCCATAAAAGATCTGTACATGCTTGATCTTCTATGGGAGATTCTCTTATTCTTTTTACATCTGTTCCAGCAAATCACAAATACGCTCCACAGCATCTGCCGGTACAGTATTTTGTTGATTTTCGATCATCCTTCCTGCCGGTCTTGTATTTTTCATCAGTTTCCGCCCCGCAAGCAACTGATCTTCGATCATACGGGGAGCAAGACACATGCCATGTTTCCGGAAAAATATGCGGTTTCTTGTCTCACACCCCGGAATCGGTGTCAGATGGATCAACGGTATTCCGATCACAGCCGCTTCGGTGGAGGAAAGTCCTCCCGGCTTCGAATAGAGAACGTCACATGCCCGCATATAGGTTGCCATCTGGTCAGTACTTCCTATAATAGAAATATTTTTATAACCGGCATAGCGCTTGCGAAGCTTCTTCTCCAGCTTCTTGTTCCTTCCACAGATCACCACCGCCTGCTCCACCTCTTCCAGCGCTTCTCGCATCAGATCCAGCAACTGTTGGATTTTCCCGGCACCGATGCTTCCTCCGGCTACGAGATAGTAGATACCATCCTCGCTCATCCCAAGCTTCTCTCGTGCCTGCTGCTTCGTTTCCTTGGAACAAAATGTCTCATCTACCGGAATGCCAAATGCGCGAAGCTTCTGTTTCTTTACCCCTTTTCGGACAAATTCCAGTTCTAACTCCTCATGGGGGATCACATAATAATCACACTCTGTCTCCCCGGTAAAAGGAATACAGGTGTAGTCCGTCGCCACATAGACCGACTTCGGACAATTCCACCCTTTTCCTTTTAAGTAGGAGATCATCTCCGCAGGGTACAGATGCGGCATCACAATGGCATCGTAAGACTTCTGTTCCAGATACTTTGCCAGATGCCTTGCCACAAGGCTGTTCGCATAATAAACCGGAGATCTGCCGGGCAGTCTGCTTACAAATGCCCCGAGCTTATACAGCATCCCAAATGCCCGCGGATGCTTCTGGACCAATTTTACATAAGCTCCACCTACCGCTCCTGCAACGCGCTTTCCGGACAGTTCAAATGGATTTAAAAAGACCGCCTGATGTCCTCTCCGGATCAGTTCTTTCTGGATGGATCTGGCAGCAGAATTATGTCCTCCACCGGTATCACAAGATAAAATCAGTACATTCATAATAGTTTCACCTTAATTTCCTCTCTTTCTTCCCGGCAAAGCATCAGCTTGCCAAGTACCAGCGCAGAGATCAGAATCATTCCCAGGCTGACGTAAGAATTTTTTCCAAAAAACAATACGAGAATCGTCGCAAAAAGATACGTCGCAAATGTCTTATGATAATTCGGCGTGATCACAATCACAAAGGAGAATAAGAGAAAACAGCTTGCCAGCAGCAGCGCTGGTTTCATATATGGATAGAGTCCGAGCAGCACCCCGAAAGAAACTGCAATCCCTTTTCCTCCACGAAAACGATGAAATACCGGGAAAATATGTCCGGCAACCGGTGCTGCCAGCACAAACGTAATCCAGATATCTGCCCCCGGCAGTCCATGCATGTAAGCATACACCGGCAAAATTCCTTTTAAAAGATCGCACAACAACGTGCAGATGCCACACCATATTCCTCCATTTAGAAATGCATTTGTCGTTCCGGGATTCCCGTCAATCGTATCTTCCGTCACATCTTTCTGGCAGAATAGCTTCCCAAATACTTTTGCATATAACACACTCCCGGAAACATACCCGATCATCGTATAAAATATTCCCCGTCCCATTGTCCACCTCGTTGTATAAATCTTTCCCATTTACTCCTTTGCATCTGTTTCCACATTCTTTTTACAGATCTGTATCTACGCCTCTTCGTCCAGTATCTTCTGAATCGTATTTTTCACCAGTTCAAAGGCGATCGGATTCATACCGCTGTTGATCACGATATCTGCAGTACTCCTTGTCGGTTCTACATAGAGATAATGCATCGGTTTGACAGTTGTAAGATACTGCTCCACAACGCCTTCCATATCGCGCCCACGCTCTTTGACATCACGAATAATCCTTCGGAGAATTCTCTCATCTGCATCGGCCTCTACATACACCTTGATATCCATCAGATCTCTCAGCCGTTCGTCTGCCAGGACAAGGATTCCTTCTAATAAAATTACTTTCTTTGGCTCTACAGTCACAACTTCGCTTGACCTTGTGTGAAGTGTGTAGTCATAGGTCGGACACTGTATCGTCTTTCCTTCTTTTAACTCCTGCAGCTGTCTGACAAGCAGCTCTGTCTCCATCGCATCCGGATGGTCATAATTCGTCTTACGGCGCTCTTCCAGCGGAATATCACTTTGATCCCGGTAATAGTTATCATGGTAGAGCACTGCCACATCGTCTTTAAATTCTTTTTTTAACTTTCTTGTGAAGGTGGACTTTCCAGATCCGGTCCCACCTGCAATTCCAATAATGATCGTCTTCATCTCTTTTACCTATATCCTATTTTTCTTATTTGCAACCTTGGCGCTTTTATTATACAATTCACAGGAAATACCGTCAATCCTTTCCCCTCTGCTTTTTATTCCCGCTTCTCTGCAATCTCAGAATCAAACACTCCTCCAAGAAGCTCTGCAACCTCCTGCATCCGTTCTTCTTCCATGCCAGAATAGTTGAGTACCAGCACATGTTCGTACCGCTTCTGCTCTTCGATACAAAACTCCGACAGACAGCAAAGATGAATTCCCCTTTCTTGTGCCCGCCGCTTCACTTCCGCATCGGGAAGCTCTGTATGAAGTTTTACGAGCAGATGCGTGCCCGTCTCCATTCCGACAATTTCTTCCACCGGAATGGTCGGTGTGCATTCAATTGCATGCTTCAACTTTTCTCCCTGACTTAGATAATACTTACGCAGCCGGTTCAGATGGCGGTCAAAATACCCATCACGCAAAAATCTTGCCAGTGTATGCTGTTCCAGATTCGACGAAGTATTCGAAAAAAAGTTTGCCGAGTTCACATAACGTTCCAGAAGCTTTGGCGGCAGCACCATATAGCTGATCCGGATCCCGGGACTTAATGTCTTACTGAACGTATTCATATAAATAACACGCCCGCTTGTATCCAGACCAAAAAGCGCCGGAATCGAATGCCCGTTATAGCGGAACTCGCAGTCGTAATCATCTTCTATAATATAATGTTCTTCCGATTCCTCCAGCCACTTCAGCAATTCCTGCCTGCGTCTTGCAGACATCACCGTCCCAAGCGGATAATGGTGTTCGGGCGAGGTATGGACAACTGTTGCCTGGCTGCTTCGCAGACTTCCCATATGAATTCCGTTTTCCGCCATAGCCGTCCAAGTCCACTTCACTCCGAGTTCTTCATAGATCAGCCGGATTTTTCTGTATCCGGGATTTTCCACCGCATACACTGCATGTTCCGGAAGCAGCCCGATCAATTTTGAATACAAATACTCAATCCCGGTTCCGATCACAATACAGTCCGGGGATACTACCATGCTTCGGTTGTGATACAAATATTTTGCAATCTCATACCGAAGTTCCGGGCTTCCGAGAAATTCTCCACGCATGATCAGATGCAGATTGTAGTCCCCAAGCACCTGTCGCATGACTTTCGTCCACATCGAAAATGGAAATTTCTCGTATACTGTTGTATTTGAGGCAAAGTCTGCCACCCATTTTTCTTCTTTTTCCGGAGTCGGATCGGGGATTGTAATCTTCTGGTACCTTAAAGGTGAATCAAAATCAGATACCACATAATATCCACTCCGCTCCCTCGACTGCAGGTATCCTTCCATCTGCAGCTGTTCATACGCATTGATCACAGTCCGCACACTGATTCCATTTTCCTTTGCAAGTTGTCTTTTCGACGGCATTTTTTCGCCCTCTGCAAGTTTTCCGTTCAAAATATCTTCCTTCAGACATTGATACAAATATTCATATTTCGACTTTCCGTCTCTCTGTTCCAAATCATAAATAAGCAAAATCTGGTCTCCTATAAAAACATTTTTTTGGTTATTTCAAGGTATCAGTTTCTATTGTAGACTAAGGGCAGACAAAAGTAAAGCGCTGGTGACAGCAATTGATTTTGAATTGAATTTTGGAGGTAATTTTTATGAACAATCAAAAACATACATTAAAAGAACATTATGGATTATTTATCGGAGGACAATGGAGAGACGCTTCAGACAAAGCCGTCTATACAAGTACCAATCCGGCAAACGGAGAAATTCTTGCACAGTGTGCACAGGCAACAAAAGAAGATGTGGATGCTGCTGTGGCGGCAGCGTGGAAAGCTTTCCCAGAGTGGAAGACACAGACAAAAGAGGCGCGCGCACTTATCTTAGAAAAAATCGCAGACCGCATTGAAGAAAATAAAGAATGGCTGGCACAGGTAGAAACGATGGACAACGGAAAACCGATCCGTGAAACTTCCACGATCGATATTCCTTATTCCATCCGCCATTTCCGTTACTACGCAAGTTTGATCCGCACAGACGAAGGAACTGCCTCTGTTTTAGACGGCAATATGATGAGCCTTGTGCTCCGCGAGCCAATCGGTGTCGTCGGACAGATCGTGCCGTGGAATTTCCCATTCCTGATGGCAGCATGGAAGCTCGCTCCTGCAATCGCAGCCGGCGACTGTATCGTATTTAAACCTTCTTCTGAGACATCGTTAAGTATGCTTGTATTTACAGAATTGATCCAGGATCTGCTCCCGGCAGGTGTACTAAACCTTATCACTGGTTCTGGTTCAAAATCAGGTCAGTACCTTCTCGAGCATCCGGGACTTAGCAAGCTTGCTTTCACCGGATCCACAGAGATTGGAAGGGACATTGCTGTTGCCGCTGCCGAAAGACTCATCCCGGCCACACTGGAACTGGGCGGAAAAAGTGCTAACATCATCTTTGACGACTGTAACTGGGATGCAGCCATCGATGGCGTACAGCTTGGTATTCTCTTTAATCAGGGACAGGTATGCTGTGCCGGATCCCGCGTCTTCGTACACGAATCGATTTACGACCGGTTTGTCTCAGAGCTTGTGACTGCATTCCAGAAAGTAACTATCGGCGATCCGCTGGATCCTGAGACACAGATGGGATCTCAGATCAGTAAGCGACAGGCAGAGAAAATCTTATCCTGCATCGAATCTGCGAAACAGGAAGGGGCAACCATCGCATGCGGCGGTCACTCTTATACCGAACATGGATGTGAGAAAGGAAACTTCATCCAGCCGACATTGATCACAGACGTTACCAATGATATGCGTGTTGCACAGGAAGAAATCTTCGGACCAGTAGCTGTCGTGATTAAATTTCAGACAGAAGAAGAAGTCATTGCCCTTGCAAATGATTCCGACTATGGTCTTGGCGGAGCTGTCTGGACAAAAGATATCCACCGTGCCCTGCGCGTCGCAAGAAGTATTGAGACTGGCCGTATGTGGATCAACACATACAATCAGATTCCGGAAGGCGCTCCATTTGGAGGCTACAAACAATCCGGCATCGGTCGCGAGAATGACAAGGCAATTCTCGATGCTTACAGCCAGCAAAAGAATATTATGATCAATCTAAACGACAGCCCAAGCGGATTTTATCCGGCATAATATGGGGATGATAGTTCCCTCCTGAAAATAATTGATAAAACTTCTCATTCCCAAAAAGCGACAGAAGGATACACCTGACCTGTGTATCCCCCTGCCGCTTTTTACTTTTTCTATGATGAGACTAATAGCTCAAACCAAATCCTGACCGATAGTAATTACCATCTTCATCGCAGTATGCGTAACTTCCGCCCTTCACGTTCGCCAAAATCTCCGGATCGATGTATGCATCTTTGTCATACCCCGGAACATCATTTGGAGAAACACATACTTCCCGCATAACGCCATCCAGTTCCTTTTCTTCGATGCGAATCACCTCTGGAGAAGATACCATTGTCAGGCTCATCTTTCCAGTTGGATTGTACGCTCCGGAGAGAACATCCATCTGTGCTCCCAGCGCATTCTCCATCGCCACCGGACTGACCGTATACTGGAACGTGAGTCCGTCAACGTATGGTTCTAACTTATCAAGAATCCACGGATTACATACTACGCAGGTCGCAATCACTTTTCCTCCATTTTGATGAACCATTTCTGCAAGCTTCGGAATCTCTGATACCCCTTTCAATGTCGTGATCGGAACCATCTTTCCAGTTTTTTTCTGGCTTTGGTTGACTTCTCTTTCCTCAAACAATTCTTCATCTACCATCTCGATCACCGGCATTGCATACTGGCGAAAGACCATTCCGTTGCTGATCGGCCACACGTGCAGATATGCATAATCAGCTTCTTTTGGATCATCTATCACGCAGAATCCTCTCTCTGTGAATAACTCCTTCAGTCGCGCTGCAAATGCTTCTTCATCTCCCTTTCCTCCTACGGCAGCGCCCATGGCCTGCGCAAGAGCTGCTCCCGGATCCACTCCTTTGAAGCATGCAATGTAAACTTTTTTGCCCTGTTCCATCGGAAGTACGTTTGCATGATTTTTTGCCAGAACGACTGCCTTCTGATTCGCCTTATATGCCGCCTGTTTCGCATCGTGCAGATTCTCCTCCCGAACCTTGTCTGCATGATCCGGGTCCAAATATGGATTGTCCACCCGTCCTACGCGGAACAGACTAAGTAATCTGTGATAATTAGCGCGATCCAACTCTTCTTTTGCAAGATAGCCTTCTTCCACTGCCTTTACAATATTTTCAGAGTCTGAATTTCCTCCGATTACATCTGTTCCGGCAGAAATCGCCTTCGCATACCGCTGCGGTACTGTAAGTTCTTCCACCCCGTATGTCTGTACCGTCGTAATTCCTGAATCTGAGTTTACATATCCTTCAAATCCCATTGTCTCGCGGGCAAGATCTGTGATCAGTTCTTTACTGTAAGTAGAACCAACCGTCTCACGCGAAGTCAGTCTTCCGCGATAATACTGCTCTTTGCTGCGGCTATCTGCACAGATTCTGGAATAATCCGGCATGATTGCCGATGCTTTCAGATCAAAAGCAGCCTGAAATGGCGGCAGGTGATATTTTTCCATCGATCCCTCCGTCGGATAAAGTCTCCACTGCCCGATCGGCATATGTGGCTCAAATCCATTCTCTGCCGGTCCATCTCCCGGGAAATGCTTCACCGTGATCACGACAGATCCTTCGTTGAGGCCATCTTCTCCGTTCTGATATCCACGAACCAATTCTTTGATGATTCCGCAAGTGATATCCGTACGTTCCCCGTATGTCCCACTATTGCGAGGCCATCTTGGATCTGTCGCCACATCTACCTGAGGACCATACATAATGTTTTGCCCTGCTGCCTTCATCATCTTGCGATCCGTATCCGCCATCTCATATACAAGATCAAAATTACCATCTCCCATCACGGCTGCACCGATTCCGAGGAAATCCGGATAACCGATATTGATTGGATTCGTATGCAGAGAATACGGAATTGCCACGCCATCCTGACATGCCTCATACTCCAGCATCTGTGTCCCTAAATTGTGGTAAAGTGCACTCATGCCCGCTTCTGCACGCATATCACCCCTGTACACTCCGCCCGTCAGTTTCCGTTCCAGTACGTCCGCATCACTGACATTCATCGTGACACCCGGAAGAAACGAAGGTCCCTCTTTTTCTTCTGGATCAAACCGCTTGAAAATCTTCGATGGGATGATCTCTCCCTTCTCGTCTTTTGCCTCCTCGCGCGTCATCACCATCGGGGAATTCCACAATGTATTCAGCACCAGACCTGCCTGCTGATCTAACCGCAAGTGCGCAACCATATCTTTGGCGCGTGTCTCATGATCCAGTCTCCAATCCTTGTACGGTGACAGTTCTCCAGAATTGTCCATATCTTTAAAAAACAATCCATCCTTCACAATCACCCCACATGTCGTCACACCGATTGTCGGTCCATTTTCGTTTTCAAAAAATACTGGTTCCAGGTAAACATCATTGATCTGTTCTCCCTCTTCCAGCTGGTATGGTGCAGGAATATACCCGTCTTTCATTTTCTGTATTTCCTCTGCCGCTAATTTTCTTTTTATCATCCACATGTTCTCCTTATCTATTTCTGCTAATTATTGATACAGAACTCTTTCATGATTATACCATAGCCTTTGCACAAAAATCTAGGGATCTTTTCGCCTCGGCGAAGGCTCATATCCCGCCTGACGCAAAGCTGCCGCATTCAATCGCGCTTCCATCTGTTTCTGCTCTTCTTTACTTAGCTGTTCCAAGTCGATCTCTTTGTCATCCATCACAAGGATCTGTCTTACTTTCACTTTTCTTTTCTCTCCCCGCGTTTCTTTCCAAAAGATATGCAGCGCAGCCTGTCCCGCATGCGAGGTTGTCTGTTATTTTTCTCTCTTTTTGCATATATAATCAAGAGAAGGAGTGATCGCACATGAAAATCGGCGCATTATACGTCCGTGTCAGCACACATAATCAGGATGAATTATCTCCCGATGCACAAATCCGGCTCGGGAAAGAATTTGCCAAAAAAAATAATATCACCATCCCAGAAGAATACATCTTTATGGAAAGCATCTCCGGAAGAAAAGCAGAAAAGCGCCATGATTTCCAGCGGATGATTGGTCTTGCCAAGACAAAGCCTCGTCCCTTTTCTGTCATCATCGTCTGGAAATATAGTCGTTTTGCCCGCAATCAGGAAGAATCCATCGTCTATAAATCATTGCTTCGCAGACAGTGCGGGATTGATGTCCTAAGTGTCTCTGAACCACTGGTAGACGGTCCTTTCGGCTCTCTGATCGAACGGATCATCGAGTGGATGGATGAATACTATTCCATCCGTCTCTCGGATGAAGTGAAGCGAGGAATGACCGAAAAAGCACTGCGCGGCGGATATCAGGCGCGACCGCCACTCGGATATAAGATTACCGAGCGTGGAAAACCTCCGGTGATCGTCCCAGAGGAAGCTACCATCATCCGAATCATCTTTCAGAAGTATGTGGAAGAATGTTGTGGATGCTTTGAAATTGCAAGATTTTTGAATCAACTCGGGTATAGAACTTCCCGGAAGGAACCTTTTGAGCGGAGATCGATCGAGTATATCCTGCAAAACCCAACCTACTGCGGCATGATCCGCTGGAATCGGACGACAAGCGAGACAAATGAAATCAAAGAGGAGAAAGACTGGATCATTGCCAACGGGCTGCACGAAGCGATCATCAGCAAAGAATTGTTTGACCGCGCCCAGCAGCGATTGCATTCTGCCCACATGCCAAAAGGAGCCCGCCCTTCCTCTACTTACCACCACTGGCTTGGCGGGCTCTTAAAATGTCCGGTATGCGGCCGCACTATGATTGCCAAAACGATGTATCGGAAATCCAATGGAGAAGCCTATTCCTATTTTGTTTGTTATGGTGTCATCAAGGGCAAATGTACTGCCAAAAACAGTGTCAGTTCTCTTCTATTGGAGCCCGTTGTCCTTCAAGCATTGCAGGATGTTTTCCACACAAAGGAAATCACTTATATGAAAAGGGAACCGACACGAAAACAAGAAATGGTTGATGAGCGAAAACTCTTATCCGAACAGTTAAAGCAATTGGAACAAAAAGAAAAGCGAATCAAGGCAGCCTATCAAAACGGCATTGATACTTTGGAAGAATACAAAGAAAACAAAGAGCTCCTTAGAAATGAGCAGAAACAGCTGGAACTACGTCTCAGCGATTACCAGCCTTCTTCGCCGGCAAATTTTCCCAAAAAAGAGCAAGTCTGCCAAAAGCTTCACACCATCTGCGATGTGCTTTTTTCTGAGACCTTTTCAGATTCACAGAAGAACGAGGTGCTCAGAAGTATCATCCAGAAAATGGTTTATGACAAACCGCAGGATGTCCTTACGATTTACTACCATCTCCCAGATTCGTAAAATACTATGGCTGCCGGCTTTTCAAGTCGTTTGCATGTCGCTTCCATAAGGATGACCCAATGGGGATCGAAAGCGCTTGGAGACCAGGGCTATTCCCCAATCGAAATTCTCCGTTATTATTACGGTGACAATATGTATATCAATACCGCACAGGAGATTTCCGGCATCCCTTCTTCCTGGCCGGGATATGTGTTAGAAAACGGCTCTTCCGGCAATAAAGTGCGACAGATGCAGGAGGAATTAAATGTCATTGCAGGTGCTTATCCGGCCATTCCGAAGATCACCGTAGATGGCATCTATGGACCAGCCACCGCTGCATCTGTAAAAAAATTCCAATCAGTCTTCGGTCTTCCGGCAACAGGAACCGTAGACTATCGGACATGGTATAAAATCTCCGAGATTTATGTTGGTGTTTCCCGTATCGCAGAACTGGTGTAGCAATAGCAGAACTGGTCACGGAATTGTTCTGACTCCGTGATCAGTTTCGCTTCTCTGCGCGAAGGCGCACCCCTTGTCCCATTCCCGGTTCCTTTCCATTCAGAACGTATTTTTTTAATGCTCTCTGCAAAGAAGTATGTTCTGGATATTCCTCTTTTTGTTCGCGAATTTCCCCAAACACCCGCTGTTCCGCCTGACGGAACGGATAGACAATCCCATAATTTTCAAATAGCCCCATAAATTTTATAATATTGGAATCTTCTCCTAACAGCTCCTTTAATTTCGGGGAAACCAGCCAGGACTCACAAATAAATGCCTCGAATGTTTCCTGGAAAAAATTCTCTGCCCGCTCGAAGGCGTCCATGCATGTCTCTATATCTAACCTTCCATCTTCCGGTATATGTACATTTAAAACTTTTGTTCCTTCCGGTAAGGTATACTTCTCCGTCTCAATCGCTTTCTCCAGACAGATTGGTTCAAACTGAAGTCTGCCAAGCCGGAAGATTTTTAATTCCAGCGGAAGGCTCAGCCACTCACACTCAGTCAGTCCACAAATACCATACTTTTTTTTGCATTCCTCATTCCAAATCCGGAAATCGGAAAACGTATCAAAATAAACCTGGTCAGCAATTCCTTTCTCCTGAAAGGTTTCATATACTTCCACTGCCATGCGGATGTAAAGGACAAGTGCAAACACACGCCAGTTTTCTTCCTCTTTTAAGCGGGCAAAAAACCGCTTTTTGTCTTCTTGAAACTCTCTTTTGTAACTGGTATACACCGTATCCTCTATGGAAAACTGTTCTACCTGCTGTATGGATGCTTCATCCATTCCGATCTTTTCACAAAATTCTCGCATTGTCATCTATCTTTCCCTCTCTTTTCCGTATCTATTTTTTGATTGCCCCCTCTTCATCCAAATGCTACAATAAATCTGAACTTACAATTTTTATGCGAAAGGGGTGTTTCTTCTATGGAACATGCAATCCATAACATTTCACCGATTTATAACAGTGACTCACAAATATTAATCTTAGGGAGTTTCCCTTCTGTCAAATCCCGGGAAGCACAGTTCTTCTATCATCATCCACAGAATCGCTTCTGGAAGCTGTTGGCAGCGCTTTCTCATGAGGATGTTCCGGTTACGATTGCAGACAAGAAAGCATTTCTTTTCAGGAACCATATTGCAATATGGGATGTCATCGCCTCCTGCGAGATTGAAGGTTCCAGTGACAGCAGTATCCGTAATGTAATCCCAAATGACATCTCCAGGATTCTGCGGGATGCTCCGATTGGGCAGATCTACACAAACGGCGGTACTGCCTTTAAGCTTTATGAAAAATACTGTCTGCCTCTCACCAGACAAAAAGCGATCCGGCTCCCTTCTACCAGTCCTGCCAATGCGGCATATTCCCTGGAACGACTGATCTTAGAATGGTCTGTATATCTAAAAGAGACATTGGAATAATTAGTTCCAGTGTCTCTTTTTTCTTCCCAATATTCCTCAGCAGATCATCAATCTACCTTAGAGTACCCGTAGCTGTTTACAATCGCTTCCACCGGTCTTCCCTCTTTGCACATCGGACAATCATGAGGATCATATGCCCGGTAATCCGGAACATCGCTGCTCGTAAAAATTGTATTGATCTTCATTCCCGCAATTTTTGTCACAGCGCTGAAAATAGAGCAGATTCCACAGACACTGCCTCCATAGTACAGCACGGACTCAATCGCTTTGGAAATGGTCTTCCCTGATGTCACTGAGGCAGCCAGTATCAATACCTGTTGATTTTTGATCATCCGCTGCTTGTTATCCCGGAACACGATCTGACCTGCCTGATGAAATTCCGGCGTGATTACAGAAATATTGTTTTTGCTGCTCATGGACATCGTGGTACTGTCCGACAAAATCTCTGCCAGAAATGTTCCAATTACTTCCGTTTCATCCAGACAGACGATCGTATCGACCATAGTTGTCGTCAAATATTCCTTTGCAAGTTCTTTCGCCGCTTCGCGGGCATTGTTGTGCCGTGTCTTCACTGTAGACATATCAATATAGGTATTGATGTGTGAATTTCCCGTCGCAAAATGTCCTTGCAGGATTTTGATTCGCGCCTTTGGATTCTTAGATGAACGTAAATCTTTCAACTTTAATTCCATTGTGCTTCCCTCCCAAACACTATTTTGTCAGATTTCTTTTATCAATACTCTTATATTAGCACAATTTTTACATTCTTGCACCTAGAACTTTTTTACATTTTACTAAACTGCCGGATTTCTAGACGATTCCCTGTGCATTCATTGCATCTACTACTTTCTCAAAGCCTGCAATATTGGCACCTGCCACATAATTTCCTTCCACACCGTATTTTTTCGCTGCGTCTGTCATATTGTGGCAAATGTTGATCATGATTCCTTTCAGCTTGCTGTCCACCTCTTCAAAGGTCCAGCTTAACCGCTCACTATTCTGGGACATCTCAAGCGCAGATGTGGCAACTCCGCCTGCATTGGCTGCTTTTCCCGGTGCAAAAAGCACACCATTCTTCTGAAGATATTCGGTAGCTTCCATTGTCGTCGGCATGTTTGCTCCTTCCGCCACCGCGATACAGCCATTTGCTACAAGCATCTTTGCATCTTCCAGATGCAGTTCATTCTGTGTTGCACATGGAAGAGCGATATCAACCTTCACTGACCATACTCCGGTTCCTTCCTGATACTTCGCATTTGGGCGATATTTTGGATATTCCGTCAGACGCTCCCGCTTCACTTCTTTGATCTCTTTTAATGCTGCTACGTCAATTCCGTCCGGATCATACACCCATCCGGTAGAATCGCTGACCGTCACAACTTTTGCCCCGAGTTCCTGTGCTTTTTCTGTCGCATAGATCGCCACATTTCCCGCACCTGACACTGCTACAGTTTTCCCTGCAAGTTCGATTCCGTTGAGTTTTAACATTTCCTCTGTCAAATATAACAGACCATATCCGGTTGCCTCTTTTCTTGCAAGAGATCCCCCGTAACTTAATCCTTTTCCAGTCAGCACGCCTTCATATACACCACGGATTCTCTTGTATTGTCCAAACAGATACCCGATCTCTCTTGCTCCTGTTCCGATATCTCCGGCAGGTACATCGGTATCGGCTCCAATATATTTACATAATTCTGTCATAAAACTCTGGCAGAATGCCATCACTTCCCGATCTGATTTCCCTTTTGGGTCAAAATCAGATCCGCCTTTTCCTCCGCCGATCGGAAGTCCGGTCAGAGAGTTTTTAAATACCTGCTCGAATCCTAAAAATTTGATGATCCCAAGGTTGACAGATGGATGCAGACGAAGTCCTCCTTTGTACGGTCCAATCGCGCTGTTGAACTGCACGCGGTACCCAGTGTTCACCTGTACCTGTCCTTTGTCATCTACCCACGGCACCCGGAATTTAAACTGTCTTTCCGGCTCTACCAATCTCTCGAGAAGGGCTTCTCTTCGGAACTTCTCTTCATTTGCTTCTACTACAATTCTGAGAGATTCCAGCACTTCCTTTACCGCCTGATGAAATTCCGGCTCCGCCGGGTTCTTTCTCACTACTAACTCAATGACTTCATCTACATATGACATCTTCATTACCTCCTCAGATATAAAATCAGCCGCACAGAAAAACTCCTGCGCGGCCTCATTGCCTTGTTTACTTTAACATTATAATGTTATGCTCTGTGAAAGTCAAGCAATTTTTCACTTTGACTTTCCTCTTCGTTATTTATTTGAAGTATGCAACACCAGATTCGAAGATCTTCAGATCTTGTTCTCCGTAAATATTGACTGCAACCGATTTTCCTCTTCGTTCTGAGTGAGCCATCTTACCAAGCACACGTCCATCCGGACTTGTGATTCCTTCGATCGCACAGTAAGAACCATTTGGATTCCATTCCTCATCCATTGTCACTGTGCCATCAAGATCACAGTACTGTGTTGCCACCTGACCGTTTGCGAAAAGCTGTTTTAATACCTCTTTGGAAGCTACAAAGCGACCCTCTCCATGAGATGCCGGATTTGTGTAAACTCCGCCAAGTTCTGCCTGCTGCAGCCATGGTGATTTATTTGTTACGACTTTGGTGTATACCATCTTGGAAATATGGCGTCCGATTGTATTGTATGTCAATGTCGGAGAATTCTCTGTCTGTCCACAGATTGTTCCGTATGGTACCAGACCAAGTTTGATCAATGCCTGGAATCCGTTACAGATACCAAGTGCAAGTCCGTCACGCTCATGCAATAATTTTTCCACTGCTTCTTTTAACTTCGCATTCTGGAATGCTGTTGCGAAGAATTTTGCAGAACCATCCGGCTCATCTCCGGCGCTGAATCCACCTGGGAACATGATCATCTGTGACTGTGCGATCGCCTTCTCAAACTCTGCTACAGAGTCACGGATATCTTCTGCATTTAAGTTCTTGAATACTTTTGTGATCACCTTTGCCCCTGCACGCTCAAATGCCTTCTTACTGTCGTACTCACAGTTTGTACCTGGGAATACTGGAATGAAGACTGTAGGCTGTCCAATCTTATGTGTGCAGATATGGATATCACTTGTACGATACAGTCCGTTTTCGATCACTACTTTTTCAGATGCCGGCTGCACATCGATGTTCTGCATCTTTTGTTTTTCTTCTGAAACAGTCGGGAATACGCTTTCCAAAGTTCCTTTCCATGCAGTCACTGCTTCATTCAAACTAAGCTGCATCTCTCCATAGGAGATTGTGTTGTCTGCTGTCACTTCTCCAAGGAGTGTATAAGAAATAGAAAGTTCTTCAAGTCTTTCTGCCGGTACTTCTGCGATCAGATCCCCGAATGCCGGTGCAAACAGTTCACGCTTATCAATTGTTTCTTCCAGTTTTACACCCATGCCATTTCCAAATGCCATCTTACTTACCGCTGCTGCAATTCCGTGTCTGTCCAGCGCATAGGCAGAAACAATCTTGCCACTGTGGATATCTTCTGCAAATTTTGCATACTGATCTTTTAAGCTTGCATATACTGGAAGTTCATAGTGATCTTGTTCCATCCGAAGCCATACTAACTTATTTCCTGCTTTCTTAAGCTCTGGTGTAATGATCTCATGGTCGTGTGCCACATCCACTGCAAAAGAAACTAATGTTGGCGGAACATCAATATCCTGGAACGTTCCGGACATACTGTCCTTTCCACCGATCGACGGCAGTCCCAGACCAAGCTGTACATCATATGCACCGAGCAACGCTGCAAACGGCTGGCTCCATCTCTTTGGATCTTCTGTCATTCTGCGGAAGTATTCCTGGAACGTAAGACGGATCTTACTGTAATCTCCACCATTTGCCACGATTTTTGCAACGGATTCTACCACTGCATAGACTGCTCCGTGATATGGGCTCCAAGTAGATAAATATGGATCAAATCCATAGCTCATCATTGTCACAGTATCACAAGTTCCTTCCTGCACAGGAAGTTTTGCAACCATACTCTGTGTCTCTGTCATCTGATATTTTCCACCGTGTGGCATAAAGACAGAGCCTGCTCCGATGGAACCGTCAAACCGTTCTACAAGACCTTTCTGCGAGCATACATTTAAATCTTTTAATGTTGCGATCCATTTTTCTTTGACATCTTTTACTTCTTCTCTTACGAAAAGGCTTCCCGCTCTGTCCGGAATTTCCACAGTAACTGCTGTTTCCTGGTGTGCTCCGTTTGTATCTAAGAACGCACGGGAAATATTGACAATCTCTTTTCCTCTCCAAGAAAGTACCAGACGCGGTTCCTCTGTCACAACTGCCACTTCCACGGCTTCCAGATTCTCTTCTTTCGCATATGCAAGGAACTGTGCCACATCTTTCGGATCTACGACAACTGCCATACGTTCCTGAGATTCTGAGATGGCAATCTCTGTTCCATCTAACCCTGCATATTTTTTCGGTACTTTATCTAAATCTACCCGCAGACCATCTGCAAGTTCTCCGATCGCAACAGACACTCCACCTGCTCCGAAGTCATTACACTTTTTGATCAGGCAGCTGACTTCCTCTCTGCGGAACAGTCTTTGAATCTTCCGTTCTGTCGGTGGATTTCCCTTCTGTACTTCTGCTCCACATGTCTCAATAGATTCTTCTGTATGTACTTTAGAAGAACCAGTCGCACCGCCGCATCCATCACGTCCGGTACGTCCACCGAGCAGTACAATGATATCTCCCGGATCAGATGTCTCACGGATCACCGCTCTTCTAGGTGCAGCTCCTAATACTGCTCCGATCTCCATACGCTTTGCAACATAGTTCGGATGGTAAATCTCTTTGACTGCTCCTGTGGCAAGTCCGATCTGATTTCCATAAGAGCTATATCCATGGGCAGCCTCTGTCACCAGTTTTTTCTGTGGAAGCTTTCCTTTCATCGTATCTTTCACAGATACGGTCGGATCTGCCGCACCTGTTACGCGCATTGCCTGATAAACGTAAGTACGTCCTGAAAGCGGGTCACGGATTGCTCCGCCAAGACAAGTTGCAGCTCCTCCAAATGGTTCGATCTCTGTCGGATGATTGTGTGTCTCATTCTTGAAGTTGACAAGCCACTCTTCTTCCTTTCCATCTACGACCACCGGAACAACGATACTGCACGCATTGATCTCATCGCTCTCTTCCTGATCATTTAATTTTCCTTCTTTTTTGAGTTTTCTCATTGCCATCAGGGCAAGATCCATCAGACATACGAATTTGTCCTCACGCCCTTTAAAAATCTCTGAGCGGTCTTCCAGATATCTCTCATAAGTCTTTACGAGAGGTTCTTTGTAATCTCCATCTTCAAATGTAACTTCTTTTAATTCTGTGGAGAATGTTGTATGGCGGCAGTGATCTGACCAGTATGTGTCTAACACACGAATCTCTGTCATCGTTGGATCTCTGTCTTCTTCCCCTTTAAAATATCCCTGAATATGAAGGAAATCTTTGAACGTCATTGCAAGCCCAAGAGAATCATATAACTCCTTTAATTCTGTCTCCGGCATCTCTTTGAACCCGTCAAAAATCTTCACATCTTCCGGTTCCTCAAACACTGTGACAAGTGTCTCCGGCTTGTCCATCCCTGTCTCTCTGGAATCGACTGGATTGATGCAGTGACTCTTGATCGCTTCAAATTCAGCATCTGTAATCTCTCCTTCGATCACATATGTTGTTGCAGTCTTGATCACTGGTGTCTCATCTTCTTTGATAAACTGTACACACTGTACTGCTGAATCGGCTCTCTGATCAAATTGTCCCGGAAGAAACTCTACGGAAAAAACTCTGCTTCCTTCCTTCATTGGGAATTCTTCTCTGTATAAAATATCTACCGGCGGCTCTGAGAAAATACCATTGCAGGCTGTCTCAAAAGTCTCGTCAGAAAGATTCTCAATATCATAGCGGTTCAGCACACGGATTCCTGTAATTGTCTGAATGCCAAGATAACTTTTTGCTTCGTGCTGTAATTCCTTTGCCTGCACAGCAAATTCCGGTCTCTTTTCTACATATACACGTTTTACACTACTCATAATATCCTCCATTTCGTCTGATACTTTCTTCTATTTGTATCCTACCACAATTCAAATCATTAGTATAATTAATATAACTTAATTTACTTATAAGAAATATTAATGCTATGATTTTTTCTTTGCTCTGCCCCGTCTCCAGAGTGCCCCGGCACCCCACAGAATTAACAGACTCCCTATGAAAATCACTCCGATCCGAATCACCATATCAAAGAAAAATCCTTCCGGCAGCATCCGGATCAGCAAATCCGTAGCCGGATCCAGCAGCCACAGATCATTGTTAAAAAAGATCTTGTGGAACAACACGAAATACTTATTGAAATCAATCGCGACCAACCCTCCAAACACTGCTGCCACCCCAAGGAACAGACCGACTGCCCATCCATACATCTGAGGTAAAATCTCTCTTAAATTTCCTTTCTGAAAAAGAATCAGCAAAACTGCTGCTGCGAAAATCACAAAGGCGACTCTGCGGATCTGTATCCCTCCGAGAAACAGTCCTTGTACATCTTCCATATGAAGCTTTTCCCGTTCATTAAAGAACATCCCTTCCTCTCCGGCGATCACAGTCTTTACTTCCAGATTTTTCCTGTCTCCTCTCAGATATGCCATCATCTCTTCAGTCACATCCATCACATCCTGCATCTCCATCTCCAGATCATCCAGTACTTGATACTTCTCATATTCCTTCTGGTACCATCCATAATCGCTATAAATTGCGATTTCAAAACTTGTGATCAACATGGCCACGATCATCGCCATTGCCGCCACCAGACCAAAAATTTTTTGCATTCTTCACCTCATCTCTCTGCCAGACATTATATCCTTCTCAAATATAGTTCCATGCTTTCTTCTTAAGTATACCAGTTTTTGGCATCGAATTCCAGAAAAATGGACTATGCTGTGTTTACTTTCTCGAAAACTTCTGTTGACATTTTCCTAAAATCCTCTTATTCTTATAAATATAAAATACTTATAAGGAGAACTAATGATGGACATCAATTACGAATTATATAAAGTCTTCTACTATGTAGCAACGACTCTCAGCTTCTCAGAAGCTTCCAAGCAGCTCTTTATCTCCCAGTCGGCAGTGAGCCAGTCGATCAAAGCTTTGGAAAAAAAGCTGGATCAGACCCTTTTCATCCGGAGTACCAAACGAGTCCAGCTCACCCCGGAAGGTGAGATCCTGCTGCGCCATGTAGAACCAGCAATGAATTTGATCAAGCGCGGAGAATCCCAGCTGATGGATTCTGCCACAACCGGAGGACAGATCCGCATCGGCGCCAGTGATACGATCTGCCGCTATTTTCTTGTCCCTTATTTGAAGCGCTTCCACAAGGAATTCCCAAACGCACATATCAAGGTGACCAACCAGACTTCCATCAAATGTGTGGAACTGCTTGAGACCGGACAAGTCGATCTGATCGTGACCAACTATCCGAACAGCTATCTCAGCAGTCTGACTACAGTCAAAAAAATCAAAAACTTTAAAGATGTTTTTATTGCCAATGAATCTTTCAGTGAACTGAAAGGGCGGAAACTCTCCCTGAAAGAACTCCTCCAATACCCGATTCTAATGCTGGACCGAAAGAGTACGACAAGTGAGTTCCTGCACAGCCTGTTCCAGCAACACCAGCTGGATCTTGTACCGGAGATTGAGCTGAGCAGTAATGATCTGTTGATCGACCTTGCAAGCATTGGGCTTGGCATCGCTTTCATACCGGACTATTGCATTCCGCACAAATCCAACAATCTTTTTATTGTAGAAACTGATGAAGAACTTCCGACAAGACAGCTTGTCATCGCGCACAATCATCACGTGCCTTCTTCCAAGGCAGCGCTGGAATTTCTCAATTACTTTACACCACTGGAAGAAGTCTAAGGCACTGGTCTCTTCCTAAAACCTAAAAGAGCTATTGGTATCGTCTTATATATTTCTGCTCCTCATTTGGATTCCCAATCTACCATCCAAGTGAGGAGTATTTTTTCTTCTTCCCATGCTCTCTTTACATTTCCTGATCCCAAAACTTCATCATACTTTTCTCTGCAGTCTTAAGTGTCCCAATTTCATAATCATCCCACTCTCTTGGGAACACCTCCTGATACTGCCTTTCTAAAAAGCGCTCATCCAACAGCAAAATAACACCTCTGTCCTCTGCCGTCCGTATGACACGCCCGGCTGCCTGCAACACTTTATTCATTCCCGGATAGAGATAGGCGTAAGAAAACCCATTCTCCCCGTTCCGATCAAAATATTGCTTTAAAATTTCACGTTCATTGCACACTTGCGGAAGCCCTGTTCCAACTAGGAAAGCCCCGATCAGCCGTTCTTCTGTCAGATCAATTCCTTCAGAAAAGATTCCTCCCATCACGCAAAATCCAATCAGGCTTTCGCTCCGATCTTGATCAAATGCCTGGAGAAATGCCTCTCGCTTCTCTTCATCCATCGACTGTTCCTGGACAATGCAGATGACATCCTCCGTCTGATAACGCTGAAACTTCTCATATACCTCTTCCAGAAAACGATACGACGGAAAAAATGCAATGTAATTTCCTTTCTTCACCTGAAGCGCAGCTGCAATATAGGACGCAAACCGCTCATACATCTGCCCTGTTCGTCTCGTATACTTTGTACTGACATCTGTCCCAACAAACAACTTCCGCCGTTCTTTTTGAAATGGCGATGGTGCATAAATCGCATAGTCTTCCTTTTCCACACTCAAAAGCTTCTTATAATAGCGGATTGGAAGCATCGTTGCAGAAAAAAAGATAGTACTGTTTCCCCTAGATAAATACTCCTGGAGATTCACTGCCGGATTGACACAAAATAATTTTAGAAGAAAACTGTCGTCTGTTTCCAGCTCTGTATAAATAACATAGTGCTCATCCAAAATATCATAAATATTTAAGAATGCCCTCACATGAAAATACAACTCCAGTAACTGCTCCCTCACTTCCTCTGCCTCTGTTTCTTCCAAAAAACGCTCCAGTTCCGACATCAAGTTCATGAGGCTGACCGCGATATGGCCCACCGAAGTGTATTCTCGATATGACTCACATTCTCTCTTCAGTACAAGAAACTGTTGATTACATATTTCCAGTTTTCTCGTCAATTTCCGGTCCATTCCCTTCACCAGCTTTTTCGCTGTAAGAAACTCTTCTTTATAAAGGGCGGCGCTGTACATCTCCCTGGCACGTTCCACGAGATTATGCGCCTCGTCAATCAAAAATAAGTAGTCTTCTTTTCCTCCCTCTGAAAAGAATCTTCTTAGATGGGCATTCGGATCAAACACATAATTGTAATCACAGATAACGGCATCTACCCACAGCGCCACATCCAAAGACATCTCAAAGGGGCACACTTCATGTTTTCTCGCATATTCCTCTATATTTGATCTGCTCATATCGTCTGTCGCTGTCAGCAGATCAAAAACTGCATCATTTACTCTGTCGTAATGCCCTTTGGCATATGGACACGCTTCCGGATTGCACACTGCCTCTTCGCAGAAACAGATTTTCTCTTTCGCCGTCAACGTGATCACTTTATAGCGCAGCTTCTGCTTTTTCAGTGTCTGAAAGGCCTGCTCCGCTACTGTCCTTGTGATCGTCTTCGCTGTCAGATAAAAAAGCTTATCTCCCAACCCTTCTCCGACTGCTTTCACCGCCGGAAACACCGTCGCCATCGTCTTTCCGATCCCGGTAGGCGCCTGTATGAAAAGTTTCTTTTTCCTTAAAATGGTTCGATACACAGACATCGCAAGTTCCTTCTGCCCTTCTCGGTATGCATATGGAAACTGAATCTGTCGGATGGACTCTCTGGAAACTTTTCTCCACTCCATCTGAAATTTTGCCCACTTTTCATATCTTTTGATCACATCTTCCATCCAGGTTTTCAATTCTTCTATGGAAAACGTCTGCAAAAATCTCTTGATCTCTTCTGTCTCCATCTGACAATATGTCATTTGGATCCGGATCTCTTCCAGATGATTCTGTGATGCATACATATATGCATAACACTTAGCCTGCGCCAGATGCACTGCGACTGGTTCCTCGATATACTTTAACTCTCTGAGAACCCCTTTGATCTCATCAATGACAATCTCATCTTCCCGCTTAATAATTCCATCTGCCCTTCCTTCGAGACAAAGTGTGAATCCTTCGCACAAAACTTCCATTTTCAAAGATACTTCTGCATGGTAATCCGATCCCATCTGTCTTTGGATCTTTCTGTGGATTCTTGCCCCAAGCTGCATCTGCTCTTTATCCGCTCCTGCCGTCCGCCGCTGATCAATATCTCCCTCTCTTAAAATAAACTCCACAAGATTCCGGACAGAAATCTTTACTGTTTCACTCATCCCTCTCTACCGCCTCTTTCTTATCCATGGACATTTCTATACAGGAATGGCGGCATACTCCTATCGGAATATCCCGCCACCTGTGAACTTTGATGTGATGTATTATGCAACACAAAATCTCTGAAGAACATTTTCAAATGCTGTATCTTTTCCGTAAAAGCGAACCGTCAATACTTGCGTCAAATCAAGGCTTAACACACCGAGAATCGACTTCGCATCTATAATTCTTCTATTATGAAATATATCGATATCAAAATCACATTTTTCTGCTGTTCTTACAAAGTCTCTCACATCTTCATTTGCTGATAATCTAATCTTCCATTTCTGTTCCATTACCAACACCCCTTTCCAATGGATTGTTTGTATAGCACGGAACCCATTATGTCACCATTTTCTCAGAAAGTCAACTAGAAAACTCTCCAAAATTTGGGGAATCCGACCGTTCTTCTTTACTAAACTCCACCAAATTTGTTCGAAAACGAAGCGGAAGATTTTGATTCTGTAATGCGCGGTTCTCCCTCTCTGCAACACTGATGCTCCGGACAAATTCTTTCCACAATGCCTCATAGTCCATCTCTTCTTCTGAAAATACACCGGCAATATTCTGAGCACTCCCAGAATCTCCCTTCATGCACATATACTGCTGCAAAAAGTAATATCTTTTCCCCTTCTCGTGAATCAGAAACACTTCATGGGTCTTGTCATAAATGACCCAGTTTTCCTGTGGAAAGCGATCTGCAAAGTGTTCTGCAATACACGGAAGTACTGCATGCTTTGGCTCAATTTTTGCAAACAGTGTCTTATTCTTTAATTCCCGAAATCTCACAAAACCTTTGTAATGATGTGCTTCGTTTGCCACCTGCCGGTACATTCCAAAAACAGCTCTGACTGCCTCATTTCCCAAATGTTCCATCAACCGATCTTTCCTAGATAATTTCTTCGCCTCGAGCATTGCACGAAATACCATCTCCGCCTTTCTTCTGTCCGCCGATAACAATGCATAAGAGATTTTCTCATAGACGTCCGCCCCAAGATTTTTTTGAATCATGCGGATAACAGCAAGTGCCTTTCTTTCCTCCGCCTTACAGAAAATATATTCGCAGAACAATCGTCTTTCAAAACTATCTCCCACTTCCAGATCCGCCTCTTCCGCTGTCATTTTTCTCTTCCACACCTCATAGATGCCTGAAAAGATCCCGGTCAGGCTATCTTCACAAACGTAAATAATTCTCATCCTGCCACCTTTTCCTTTAATTCACTCTCATCCAAAACAGCTAAACATCCAAGACTTCCGTCCATCCGATTGATTTCCCGAAAATTTACATCATCAAACAATGATAACTGACGATAATTCATATTTCTGACAGAATCCGGCAAGCTCTCTTTTGTCTGAAGGAGATTTCTTGTAATATAATCCTCTTCTATCCGTACCTGACCAAACATTTTGCCATTACAAGTCAGAAAATATAGCGCTCTTTTTAATACGACTCCCATTTTCTTTAAATCTTCAAAGGAAAGGCTGCCCATTCTCCTTGCTTTTACAATACGCTCCGCTGACTTGTAACCAATCCCCGGCACTCTAAGCAATGTAAAATAATCTGCTTGGTTTACCTCTACCGGAAAATACTCTAAATGCTTCAGTGCCCAGTTACACTTCGGATCCAGTAAAACATTGAAATTCGGTTGTTGTTCATCTAACAGTTCTTCCGCCCGAAATCCATAATACCGCAAAAGCCAATCTGCCTGATAAAGACGATGCTCCCGCAAAAGAGGAGGCCCCTGCTCCCCTGCTGCCGGAAGCGCCTTATCTTCATTGACGTGTACAAATGCAGAATAAAATACTCGCTTTAGATCAAACTTCTGGTACAGTGACTCTGCTACACGCATAATCTGAAAATCAGTCTCTGGTGTCGCACCAACGATCATCTGGGTGCTCTGTCCTGCCGGCACAAACTTTGGCGCACTGCGGTATAGCTGAATCTCCTGCCGATTCTCTGACATCCCATTCTGTACTAACCGCATCGGTGTAAGTATATTTTTTCTGGATTTGTGTGGGGCAAGTTGCCTGAGCCCCTCTGCTGTCGGAAGCTCCAAGTTGACACTCATACGATCTGCGAGGAATCCCGCACGGACAATCAGGCGCTCATCTGCTCCGGGAATTGCCTTCACATGAATATATCCTTGAAAGTGGAATTCATTTCGCAATTTCCAGAGTGTGGTCACAATCTGCTCCATCGTCTCGTTGGGACTTTTCCAAATTCCCGAACTCAAAAACAATCCTTCAATATAATTTCTCCGGTAAAACTCCATCGTCAGCCGGCATACCTCCTCCGGGGTAAAGGAAGTCCTTTCTACATCATTGGATGCACGATTGATACAGTATTTGCAGTCATAGATACACTCATTTGTAAAAAGAATCTTCAGAAGTGAGATACATCTCCCATCCGCAGAAAAACTGTGACAGATCCCTGCTTTTTCGCAGCTTCCGAGTCCGTTTCCATCCCCCCTCCGACTCGTTCCGCTAGATGTGCATGCCACATCATATTTCGCCGCATCCGACAGAATCCTCAGCTTCTCATACAGTGACTTCTGCCCACCAAAGAGTGCCGGAACTGTCTCGAAAGTTCTTCCTATCGGCTGTGTGGTCATACTCCTTTGTATCTCTGATTTTCCTAGTATCTGTCCCTGCATCTGACTCTTCCTCTCCCTTCTTTTTCAAACATCTGTTCGGAACATTTGTTTGTTTTATCTTATCATAAAGAACATATGTTTGCAATAGTTGTTTTGCTTTTTGCACAAAGAAACTGCGCAGCCTTTCTTTGTCGAAAAGCGGCGCAGCTTCCTATGTAACTCTTCCTTATGAAATTAATACTTCTGCTGCATCTTTCAGATAATCATTTGTCACTTCATAGAACTTTTCTTCTTCTACGACAGATGCCAGCTTCGGATCTAATGGCATTTTTCCTAATACCTTTACTCCAAGTTCTTCTGCGGTCTCTTCCACATGGCTTTCTCCAAAAACCGGAATTTTCTTCCCGCAATCCGGGCATTCCAGATAACTATAATTCTCTACGATTCCAAGTACCGGCACATCCATCTGCTTCGCCATGTAGTAGGCTTTCTTTACGATCATCTGCACAAGATCCTGCGGAGATGTAACAATGATAACTCCATCTACCGGAAGGGACTGGAATACAGTCAGCGGCACGTCACCTGTTCCCGGAGGCATATCTACAAAGAGATAATCCAAATCTCCCCATAATACTTCATTCCAGAACTGTGTCACAACACCTGCGATGATCGGACCTCTCCAGATCACCGGTGTATCCTCACTGTCTAACAAAAGATTGACTGACATGATTCTCGTCTCATCTTTCGCAATACACGGAAACATTCCCAGTTCATTTCCCACCGCATGCTCATGGATTCCATACATCTTTGGAATCGACGGTCCTGTAATATCTGCATCAAGAATTCCGACAGAGTATCCCTGTTCGCGCATCATACGGGCAAGCGAAGCTGTCACCATCGACTTTCCGACACCGCCTTTTCCACTTACGACACCGATTACTTTTTTTACATGGGTATACTCATTTGGAGCTACCTTCATGCTCTCCTTCTGTTTGCTTGGACAGCTGTCTGCATGTGCACAGCTGGAACAGCTTTCCGGAGAACATGAACCATTATTTTGTTCTTCTGCCATCTCTACTTCTCTCCTTACTCTATCTCCGCAAAGTCCGCCACAAAAATGGCTTCCCATTGCTTCGCTATTACTCTTTTTATTGTAGCACTTTCTCCTCGCATTTATCAACAGATTTTTCCTATAACGCACGAAACAGCATGCTTTTTTCGCTTATAATTGCTACTTTTTGTTTTATTTTCATATTTTTATTGACACTTTGTCATTCTGATGGTATATTTTGTATAATTTTATTTGTAATATTTTTGTAATATTTTTGTCATATTTTATTTTTGTATTCTGCGGATTTGCCTTGTGTCCGGAGATGAAATCGCTTTTCATACAACTACAGGAGGAATAGTTATGATTCATATTTCCCATCTCACAAAAACATTTTGCTCGGCATCTGCTCTGTCCAACGTCAATCTGGAAATTCCTGACAATGCTATTTTCGGGCTTCTTGGCACAAATGGTGCAGGGAAAAGTACGTTGCTCCGTATTCTTGCCGGAATTTTGAACGCGGATTCTGGAGAAATTTTCATAGACGGAGAAAAACTTACTGATACTTCCAAAGTGCGTCAGATGATTTTTTATCTGTCCGATGACCAATACTATTTCTCTGGCGCCACCCCACAGACAATGCTCTTTTTTTACGAAAAGATGTATCCCGGTTTTGACAGGGAACGATTTCTGAAACTGTTATCCGATTTTCAGCTGGATTCCACAAAAAAACTCCACACCTTCTCCAAGGGAATGAAAAAACAGGTGTTCCTGATTGCCGGAATCTGCTGCAATGCCCCTATCCTGCTCTGCGATGAAGTATTCGACGGTCTGGATCCTGTTGTTCGACAATCTGTGAAAAATTTACTGCAAAATGAACTCCGCTGCCGTCCATTTACTCCTGTCATTGCTTCCCACAATCTCTCAGAACTGGAAGGATTGTGCCACCATATCGGAATCCTGCACCGGGGTGGGATTCTTCTCTCCAGAGAAATCACAGCACTTGAATATGGAGTCCACAAATTTCAGTGCGTCTTTTCTTCGGATGAACGAGAATTTCTTTTCCACGCACTTACCATCCTCCGCTACGAACAGCGTGGGTTCCTGACAACCATGCTTGTCCGCGGAGATTTCAGCGAGATACAGACCATCCTTGCATCCCGCTCTCCTGTCTGCTATGAATCGCTCCCTTTGTCACTGGAAGAAATATTTATTTACGAAACAGAAAGGATTGGCTATGACATCAAAGAACTTATCTATTAACTATCAAAAATTAGAACGTACACAGAGACTTTGGGCATTCTGGCTCCTTCTTTACCTTGCAGCCATGTCTGTCCTTTCCTTTACCTTTGAAATGTTCTCTCTATCGGATTACCATGCCGTCACTTCCGATATGATCGGAGTGCCCGATGTGCGTTCTTTTTGCTTTACAGTATTTTCCGCTGTTTTTTGTGGAATTCACGGATTTTTATATTTGCACTCCCGAAAAAAAGCAGACTTTTTTCTCAGCCTCCCACTTTCCAGAAAACAGTTGTTTTTCGCCTCTTACTGGAACGGGATTCTGTTTTATCTGATCCCATTTGCCGCCTACAAACTGATCTCCTTTGTGATTGCTGATGTCAGTGGGCAGATTTTAAGCAGGAACACAGCACTTTTTCATCTGTCCTGCTCCCTGCTTCTTTCTTTTTGGGGGTTTCTGTTACTTTATCATACGGTTATTCTCGGGATGCTGCTGTGCGGGAAATTGGCAGTCAGTCTTCTGGCAATTCTGCTTCTTTTCTTTTATGGCACTTATGCGGTGATTTTTCCAGTAGAACTCTATTGCCGGATGTTTTTCCAGACCTTTTACCGTTCGGAACTGTTACTGACTTTCAAAGATAACGCCTCGCCTTTTTGCCTCTATCAGTCTCTTGTGCGGACAGCAACCGATGGGAGTTGGCAGCTTTCTTCTCATCTGGCACAAATGGTTCTTCTGCTGTCTCTCTGTGTCTGCTCACTTGTATTGGACGTATATTTATTCCAAAAACGTTCAGCAGAATCTATCGAAAGTACTCTTGCATTTCCTACCTATGCCAAATACATCCGCCCCCTCCTCGCAGTCCCTGCGGCACTTTACTGCGGTTTCTTTCTTCAGAAATCGGCACCGGATCCTGCCTCTTATGTCTGGCTCTTTGTCGGGATTGCATTCGGCGCAGTAACCGCCCATAGTCTTTTCCAAATCAGCTTTTTGGGAAACGTCAGAAGTTTTTTGCAAAATAAGAGGGCTCTGCTCTTCAGTCTTTCGCTTTCTGCCGCCATCGCCTGCATCTTTATATTTGATTTGTTTTCTTATGACAGCTTTCTTCCATCCCGAAAGAACGTCGCCTCCATGGCAGTAAGCATTGACGGAGTTGACACAAACGATACCTATGCAGCTCCGCCAGAAGCTGCTTTGCAGGAAATGCATCTTCAAGGAGATTCTCTGAATACAGCCTACACCTGGTGCCAGTCACTATCCGCCTCAGAACGAATAGCAGAAACTAGCTATACTTCCGCTGTTATTTTATATCGTACTACTTCCGGGCAAAATATTTACCGACGCTATCCAATTGCCGATCCCGATGTTCTGTTCGCTTTTGATCCAGTCTATACGTCGGACAAATATAAAAAAGGAATGTTTCCTCTTCTGTCAGGTATCGGACATACTGCCAAAAGAAATCTCATCTGGTCCGATGGTATTTCTCATTATGTATTGGATCTTAACACAGAAGAAAAGGAAGAGCTCCTTTCCATCTATTCTGAGGAAATGATATCGCTCTCCCTTTCTACTTTGCAAACAGAATTTCCCTGTGGCTCTCTAACGCTTGCTTACCCTCGCACAGACACCGGGGATGGTGGTCTGATCTACCCTTCCTTTCACCGGACGATCAACTACCTGAAGGCCCACCAGATCCCTGTCCAAAATACAATTGAAAACTATATACTGGTCAGCGCAGAACGTTTCCGCATTTTAGAAAATGGCTACCGCGCAAGCGAAGCTCTCTACGAGTCTGAGGAAGACCTTACAAAACTGGCTTCACAGCTTGTCGTCCGTGATTTTGCCGTCAACCCTCTCCTCTATCCGGTAAATCCGTCCTGCGAAATTCTTCTGAAGACGAAGGATCCCTCCTCCGGTTCCATTCTGGAAGCAGACTGTGCACTGAGAAAATAATTGCTACGCTTCTTGTTTTTCTTCTCCTTGTCTCTTTCTGCGGCAGAACACAAACATAAAGATTCCTGCGGCCAGCGTAAAGATAGAAATAAACTGTGATGTAGACATTACGCTGATCGTTCCTCTCGGGTCATTTCGCAACATCTCGATCAGGAATCTTCCGACACTGTAAAAGATCAGATACATCGCTGTGACAACTCCTTTGTGTTTCACACGCTTTGCCAAAAAGATCAAGATAAAAAAGTGTGCAAAATCAGCTACACTGGAAATCAACTGTGTCGGAATCAGTGCAACTTCATTTGGTGCAAACGGAGAATTGTGGAACGTAATTCCGTACCATGCATTTGTCTCACGCCCATAACAGCATCCTGCAAGGAAGCATCCGATTCTTCCAAATCCCTGTGCAAATGCGATGGACGGAACTGCAAGATCAAAGTAAGCCAAAATATCTATCTTCTTTATCTTTGCATAAATGTATGCTCCCAAAATTCCTCCGATGATCCCGCCATATACAACAAATCCTTCGGATACATTCAGCAGCAGCGATGGATCTTTGATGATCTCCTTGATCTCTGTCAGATAAAACAACAGCTTTGCCCCGAGAATTCCCGCCAGCAATCCCCAGGCTCCCATATAGAAAATCGCATCCGGGTCTAATCCGTAATTTTTCGCTCTCTTCTGTGCCACAACAAAGGTCAGGATCACACCGAGGGCAATCATCAGCCCATAGCTGTACACTGTGACCGGACCTGCTTCAAATAAAATGTATTTCATTTTCTTTCCCTTTCTGATCATTCTTTTTGTATTTTGCGCCCGCGCGCCTCTGACTGCTATTATATAGCTTCTTTCTATTTACCGCAATACAAAATTCGTGATCTGTGCAAACAGCGCGCAGCAGAGTATCCCTGCAAAGGTAGGAATCAGTATAGCCGCCAACGTCCACTTTTTGCTTTTCGTTTCTTTGTAAATAGTAAGGCAGGTGGTAGCACACGGCCAGTGCATCAGAGAGAACAAAATCACACTGCATGCCGTCACCTGTGTCCATCCATTTCTATATAAAACCTGTGAAATTGCATGGAGATCTGTAAATTCCGTCAGATTGCCAAGAGACAGATATCCCATAAAGATTAACGGCAGTACAATCTCATTTGCTGGAAACCCCAACAAAAACGCAAGCAGGATTACGCCATCCATCCCCATGAAACGTCCAAGTGGATCAAGGAAACCGGCACAATGCATCAGAATGGTCTGATCACCAACTGTAATATTTGCCGCACACCAGATCAAAAGTCCAGCAGGAGCAGCAGCGATGATTGCCCTTCCTAAAACAAACAAAGTCCGGTCCAGCACGGAACGGATGATCACTTTTCCGATCTGTGGTCTGCGATACGGCGGAAGCTCCAACAGAAACGTCGAAGGTTCCCCTTTTAAGATCGTCCCCGATAAGATTTTCGATACAAGAAATGTCATCCCGATACCAAGAGTGATCACGCCTGTCAGAAGCAATGCCAGCTTCCAATCGGAAACTGCCTGATTTCCCGCAAAGAAAATCGTAAGGATCACAAGAATGGTTGGAAACTTCCCATTACAAGGAACAAAACAGTTGGTCAGCATCGCGATCAACCTCTCTCTTCTGGAAGAAATAATCTTACATCCAGAAACTCCTACTGCGTTGCATCCAAATCCCATGCACATCGTCAACGCCTGTTTGCCACAGGCATGACAGCAATGAAAACATTTGTCAAGGTTAAATGCTACTCTCGGCAGATATCCCAGATCTTCCAAAATCGTAAACATCGGAAAGAAAATCGCCATCGGAGGCAGCATGACAGAAACAACCCATGCGGTCACGCGGTATACCCCGAAAAGCAGTGGTTCATAGATAGCCGCCGGCAGCTTTCCTCTCTGACACCATTCCAGCAAATGTCCCTCAATCGCACCAAAGAAATTGCTCAGCACTTCCGACGGGTAATTAGCCCCTTTGATCGTCAGCCAAAAGATCACTAAAAGCAGTAAAATCATAACTGGAAATCCCATCAGCTTACTTGTTAAGATCTGATCTGCCATTCGTCCCTTTTTCTTTCCAGTGTCCTCCTTAGTGCTCACCACTTTTTCTGCAATCTCCTCTGCGCTTCTGACAAACGCTTCTGCCATCTGTTCTCTTGTATCCTCCAGACGCTGCCCTGTTTCTTTCACCCGATTTTCTGCCTGCATTCCTGCTTTTTTCAGTTGCATTGCTTCTGAAAATTCTAGATTCAGACAATCCATAATTGCCTGACATAGTCCTGGATCCTGATCCATGAGCCGCGCCGCTACCCATCGTTCCTTTAAGCACCCTTTTGTCACTTCTCTTACAACCGGAAGCAGATGGAAGATCTCCTGCTCGATCACTTCCGGATACTCAATCTGCCCAAACGCTTGTTTTCTCGACACGATCGCTTCTTTTATGTCTTTTTCCCCTGTTCCTTCCGCAAATTTCCCCAGTACCTCAAAAAGTTGTTCCATCCCTCTTCCACTTCTCGCCGTCATCCCGATCACAGGAATCTGCAGCATGCTTTCCAATGCCTCAAAGTCAATGGAAATTCCTTTTTTCTCCGCCTCATCCATCAAATTGATACATAAAATCACTCGATCTGTTGCTTCCATCACCTGCAGCACAAAATTGAGATTCCGTTCCAGACATGTTCCATCGCAGACAACAATCACAGCATCCGGAAACTGAAAACAAATATAATCTCTTGCCGCCTCTTCCTCCGGGGAACGTGCCATCAAAGAATAGCATCCCGGAACATCTACAAATGTATACAGCACTCCGTCCCGCTCGCAATAGCCTTTGGCATTGCTCACCGTCTTACCGGTCCAGTTCCCTGTGTGCTGATGCATCCCTGTCAGTGCATTAAACAATGTACTTTTTCCCACATTCGGATTCCCTGCCAGTGCGATTGTCATTTCTCTTCGCTTTGCCATCTGCCTTACACACCCTTCTCTGAAATTCTTTCTGGACATATTTCGATCTGCTCTGCATCGCTGTTTCGGATCGCAACGACTGCGCCTCGGATTTCATAAGCCTTCGGATCACCAAAAGGTCCTTTTCCCACACAGGTCACCTTCGTTCCGCAGATCAGACCAATGTCCTGGAAACGCCTCTTCATCTCCGGCTCGGATAAAATTTTACGGACTTCCCCTGTCTGATTTTGTTCTAGTTCATTTAACAAAAATCTTTCACACATTTTTCTGCCCCTTTCCCGGAATTTTTCTGCTTTTTTCAGCGCATGGGAAAACTTTTCACCACTCAATAATGCAGATACCTTCCGCTATGCTTACTATATGAAAAGGGACAATTTCTATATTCCTCCCATTCGGATCCCGACTGTCTCTTACAGAAAATCATGACTGGCACAAAACACTTTTGTAGACAGACAAATAGGACAGTCCAAAGAGTTTCTCCTCTCTGTCTGTCCTATTTTTGTCAGTTATTCTTTTTCTGAAGCCAGATACTTATTTATCCGACTGTTCTTCAAAAGATTCTTTCAACTTATCCATAAATCCTTTTTTCTTCGGTTTTGCCTTTTTCTCAGCTTTTTCCATAGTTCCATCTTCCTGATGTAAGGAATTTCCAGTCAGTTCGTCAAATCTTCTAAGCGCTTCTTTTGCCTCTGCACTTAATTTCTCCGGTGTCTGGATCACAAGTGTGACATAATGGTCTCCTCGAACTTGTTTGTTGCGGAGAGACGGAACACCTTTCCCTCTTAAGCGCACTTTTGTATCTGTCTTTGTTCCCGGTTTTACATTGTAGATCACATCGCCATCCACAGTGCTGATGCGCACATCTCCACCGAGCGCAGCCTGTGCAAATGTAATCGGAGCTGTTGAGAAAATATTCATATCCTGACGTGTAAAAATTGGATGTCTGGATACTGTTACCTCTACAAGCAGATCTCCTCTCGGACCGCCATTCGTTCCCGGTTCTCCTTTATCACGGATGCGGATACTCTGTCCGTTGTCAATTCCTGCCGGAATCGATACTTGAATTTTCTTCCGGTTTGATACGTATCCAGTTCCCGCACAGTCCGGACATTTCTCTCTTATAATCTTACCGGTTCCGCCACAGTCCGGACAAGTCTGGACGTTCTGAACTGTACCGAAAAATGACTGGGAAGTATATACCACCTGACCTTTTCCGCCACATTTGGAACAAGTCTCCGGACTGGTTCCCGGCTTTGCACCAGTTCCATTACACTTCGGACACGGATCTTTGATCACAAGATCTAACTCTTTTTCACATCCTCTGATTGCCTCTTCAAATGTGATCCGAACTCCTTTGCGGATATTCATACCTTTCATCGGTCCATTGCCTGCACGTCCGCCTCTGCGGCCGCCGCCAAACAGATCTCCAAAAATATCTCCAAAAATATCCCCGAAATCCGCACCATTAAAATCAAAGCCGCCAAATCCGCCGGCTCCTCCACCGCCATTTTCAAATGCCGCGTGTCCAAACTGGTCATATTTGCGCCGTTTCTCAGCATCACTAAGTACTGCATATGCCTCAGAAGCCTCTTTGAATTTTTTCTCGGCCTCCGCATCTCCCGGGTTCATATCCGGATGATATTTTTTTGCAAGTGCACGGTAAGCTTTCTTTAATGCCGCATCATCTGCATTTTTATCTACTCCGAGCACCTCATAATAATCTCTTTTTGTTTCAGCCATTGTTCTTCTACCTTTCATTTCATAAGGAAATTCTGCGAAACCTGATTTCCCACTGTCTGTGAGTCTTCAGATCCCGCAGAATCCGTGCAGGTAATGCACTTATCTGGTCTTATTATACTTCTTTGTAGTCTCCGTCTACCACATCGTCACCGTTAAATCCTTCTGGTGCCGGTCCAGCTTCCGGTGCCGGTCCTGCCTGCTGTGCTCCAGCTGCTGCGCCTGCCTGTTCGTACATCTTTGTAAATAACTGCTGTGCACTTGTCATTAATTTTTCTTTTCCTGCTTTGATCTCTTCTACCTGTGCATCTGTCATGCTCTCTGGTGTAGATTTTGCAAGAACGTCTTTTAATGCCTGGATGTCAGCTTCTACTGCTGCTTTTTCATTTGCATCAATCTTGTCTCCGACTTCTCCAAGTGCTTTCTCTGTCTGGAAGATCATCGCATCTGCATCATTTCTTGCATCGATTGCTTCTTTTCGTTTTTTATCCTGTGCTTCAAATTCAGCTGCTTCTTTTACTGCTCTGTCAATCTCGCTGTCTGACATGTTAGAACCTGCTGTAATTGTAATGTGCTGTTCTTTTCCTGTTCCTAAATCTTTTGCAGAAACATTTACGATACCATTTGCATCGATATCAAATGTAACTTCGATCTGTGGGATTCCACGTGGAGCTGGTGCGATTCCGTCAAGTCTGAACTGTCCGAGAGATTTATTATCTCTTGCGAACTGTCTTTCACCTTGAACAACGTTAATGTCTACTGCTGACTGGTTATCTGCTGCTGTAGAGAATACCTGGCTCTTCTTTGTAGGAATCGTTGTATTTCTCTCGATCAGTCTTGTAGCGATACCACCCATTGTCT